>VYLR01000016.1_pt1 | contig 217838 bp, 174 predicted proteins | sample 5114291 | NCBI WGS metagenome assembly VYLR01 (sample SAMN12291774, study PRJNA351875) | freshwater metagenome | isolation source: freshwater lake | place: USA: Michigan, Lansing Lake | collected 2013-08-14 | reverse complement strand
CTTCTTTTTGGTCACTATTTTAAAGACGATATGAAAGGATATCAACAACGAAAATTTGACCTTGTCAAACATCGTACCCGCTGTTGGGCTTTCATCATATTTGCATTTTAAACAACGCCTATGGTAAGATCTGGCCCCTTTGAAAAATCTTTCATTGCCACACCGCTTGCATTTGTATCCAAATTCCCATTTGATCTCTGCTATATATTTAAGACAGTCTTCTTCGGTTTTAAAATACTGATTGAATTTTATTGAGTTCACACCTACAAAAGTCGCTCTATTCTCCAATCCCCAAAAGTACAATTATTTTGGGATGACTAAACGCCTGTACCTATAATTCATAATCATAAAGCAAAAAAAAGGCGACATTTCGTTCCCTTCTTTCCTCCCTACAGGTGCTCTCTTATAATTTTTGTCAGATTTTCGGTGGGCACTACACCAGATTGCCGCCATTTTATTTCGCCCGTCTTAAAAAGAATCAACGTTGGAACGCCCCGTACTTGGTAAGACGAAGCGATGGAGGGATTCTTATCCACGTCTATTTTGATAACTCGTACCTGATCACCCATGGTGGCTTTCACTTGGTCCAGAATAGGTTTCATCATTTTACACGGCCCACACCATTCTGCCGAAAAATCAATCAACGTGGGAATTTGTCCTTTTATTAACTCAGAAAAATTTGACTTTGCCATAAAGTAGAATCGAATGCTAAACTACTAAAATCTTAGGGAGCATAGTTACTTTAGATTTTATCGAATTAGAAATGAGGCAAGCGGCTTCTGCTTTTGCTAGTACTCTTTCTGCACGCTCTCTGTCTTTTTCATGGCCAATCGTCACTGTGGGTTCTAGAATGACTTCAGTCATGAGAAACTTGCCCTCTACCTGATCGAGCTTCCCTCTGGAATTGCACTGAAAGGAGGTAAACTCCAACTTTGAATTTTCAGCGATCGACAAAAAGGTAGTCATCAAACAACTGCTTATGGCTGCGGTAAATAGATGTTCGGGTGACCAAATACCAGGAATGCCTTTAGGAAATTCAGGTGGGGTAGCCACTTCAATGCAGCCATTCTTTTGATCAGAAGAGTTTAATAACTCCGGTGAGCACATGACACCTTTTCGATCATTGCTCCATTGAATTTGAACATTATAAAAATGGGGCTCCATATTTTAAATTTTTGATTGAAGGGAAGTCCAGCCACCCCCATTATGGACTTCGGTATAGCCATTGGATTCCAGTATTCGCTTTGCCGTTCCACTTCTTCCGCCAGATGCGCAGCAGGTGATGATGACTTTATTCTTTGAAATTTTGGAGAGATTATTAGCAAGGTGGTCGACTGCAATATTAATAGAACCTTTGATGTGACCTTGTGCATATTCGCCTTTGCTGCGGACGTCTAATATTATAGCTCCTTCATTCTTTAGTTTTTTAAAATCAACACTCGGGCCAAGGCCTACTAAGTTTAAAACAGATTGTAACATAGATAATGCGGTTTGAGTAGTTAAATAATTTATTAAAATTGATCGTTTGAGTTCGCTTTCTTGGTTTTATAAAACAGACTGAAAAATAATCCGCCCATTAGGGCTCCGTACAGCGATGAATGAACCGGATTGGACGTGATCGGACAAGTTCCAATTATACAGCCTATTTCTTTCCAATATAGAAAGCCTGCTAACATGCCCACTATAGCGCCAATTAGGATTAGCGAATACTGCTTACCCTTTTGCATTCATTTTCTTGCGAAGAGTACTTAATCCAAATGGAAGATAAAGAGGGCAGAAGCTCATTAAACTAGTGGCAACAAAAACAATAGCCAATACTGCTAAGATGATTGCTGTAGTACCTGAAATGACATTCGTAAAATAAAGAACAGCAACAAGTGCCGCAAGCATCACCCGGATGACTCTATCGGCAGAACCCATATTTTTTTTCATAAGAGATAGTTTGATTATGATTCAAAACTACCGCTTACATATCTTGGAGTTGGTGACGAACGTCACATAAGCGTAATTTTATTTCGGGATAGATGGATAAGACCCTCATTTTCCATCTGTTTGGCCACCCGGGAAACCACTTCGCGTGCCGTTCCCAGTTCTTCGGCCAATTGTTGATGGGTAACTTTGATTTCCTTAGAATTGGCCAGTTCTGATTTTTGCTTTAATAAATGAAGCAGTCTGACATCGAGTTTTTGGAAAGCGATCGCGTTTACAACGGAAAGTAACTCTTCAAAGCGTTTATGGTAAAGCTTAAAAATGAAGTCCGACCATTCAGGAAATTTCTTCACCCACTCACTCGCTTTATCAACCGGGATCAATAAGATCTCAGCATCTTCTTCAACAATTGCTTTTATTTTGCTTGTCTCATCGTGAATGCCACCCAGGAAAGACATGATACAACTTTCGCCTGCCGTGATGTAATACAACAAAATTTCATGTCCGTTGGCATCGGTTCTCACTACCTTCAGACTTCCGCTTACGACTAATGGAATCGATTTGATGTAACTGTCTTCCTGTAGGATGACTGAATCGGCCTTGAATTTTCGTAATTCGCTAAAGGATGCTACCTCGTCTTTTAACAGTGTGTGAAAAGGAGAACTGGATTGCATGTCTTATGTCAGCAAAAAGAGAAATATTAATGGGAAAATAATTCCTATTAATGCCAGCTTCCAGCCTCGGGAGCGAAAGCTGTTGCTACCTTCTTGAATAAACATTCCGGTGAAAGCGATGACTAACATTGCCACTCCAAAAACATCCGAGTAATAAATCCACCATTTGCTAGTGTCTAGGTGAAGTTTAGTCATTTGTCCCAGAACAGGAGTAGTGCGATAACTTTCTATTTTACCATTTCTCGTGGAAAGATCAATCGTTACATCATGGTTAACATAAGATATTTTTAGTTTTTCTCCATCGACAGAAAACCTACGTAACTCATCTTCGATGCCTTGTTCGGACGTAAACATTTTGATGAAGTTGTCATTGATTGAATCTTTGTTCACTTGGGCTACAGAAATATCTTTTGATTCATAGGTATACCGTTTTGGATTCCACGATTGGCGATGATTCAAAAAAATTCCTGAAAGAGAAAAAGATATGATCAAACCAACGTAGAAGTAAGCAATGTCGCGGTGGGTATTACGAGCAGTTAGTTTCATAAGAATAGTTTAAGGCTGAAAAAAGTAAAGTGCGTTTTATTTATTATTTGCCGAAAGGATTTAATGCGCTTAAGGCTCGTTTGCCTCCACCCATTTTGTTAATCATCTTCATCATTTTGCGCATGTCTTCAAACTGCTTAAGCAACTGATTCACTTGTTGAATGGATGTGCCACTGCCTTTGGCAATGCGATTTTTTCTGCTCGGGTTTAGTTTTTCCGGATTCTCACGTTCGTCCAATGTCATGGAGCGGATGATGGCTTCTACCGGTTTGAAAGAGTCATCATTGATGTCTACATCTTTCATGGCTTTGCCCATGCCAGGTATCATACCCAGCATGTCTTTCATATTGCCCATCTTTTTGATTTGTTCCAACTGCTTCAAAAAGTCATTGAAGTCAAATTGGTTCTTGCGCATTTTGGCGTTCAGCAAGCGTGCTTCTTCTTCCGTAAAAGATTGCTGTGCTTTTTCAACCAAACTCACCACATCGCCCATTCCTAAAATACGCCCGGCCATCCGGTCGGGATAGAAACGATCTAAGGCTTCCATCTTTTCACCTGAACCCACAAACTTGATCGGCTTTTCAACCACGCGTCTAATGGACAAAGCAGCCCCACCACGTGTATCACCATCCAATTTTGTCAGCACCACGCCATCAAAATTCAATCGGTCATTAAAAGCCTTGGCTGTATTGACGGCATCCTGCCCTGTCATGGCATCCACTACAAATAGTGTTTCGGATGGTTTGAGCGTCTCCTTCAACTTGGCGATCTCATTCATCATTTCTTCATCTACTGCCAGGCGTCCGGCTGTATCGACAATGACTACTCTAAAATTATTTTTCTTAGCATGCTCGATAGCCGCCTTTGCGATCTTAACTGCGTCTTTGTTTTCTGGCTCCGCATAGACCTCCACTCCAATTTGTTGACCTAGTACTTTCAGTTGGTCAATGGCAGCCGGACGATAAATGTCGCAAGCGGTTAATAATACTTCTCGTCCTTGTCGTTTTAAGTAACTGGCTAATTTTCCAGAGAAGGTAGTCTTACCAGAACCTTGTAAACCGGCAATCAAAATAACGGCAGGGTTCCCTTCAATTTTGATGTCTTCGCTGGCTCCGCCCATCAGCAGCGTGAGTTCATCGTTGGTTATCTTGGTCAATAATTGACCGGGAGAAACGGCTGTCAATACATTCTGACCGAGTGCCTTTTGTTTGATTTCGTCAGTAACTTCTTTGGCAACTTTATAATTTACGTCAGCATCGATTAAAGCCTTCCGGATGTCCTTAACCGTGCTGGCCACGTTGATTTCCGTGATTCGGCCCTGACCTTTAAGGGTTTGAAATGCTTTTTCTAGTTTGAGACTTAAGCTATCGAACATGGTTTTGTTGAAAAATTAGGATGCAAAGGTAATCGCTATTCGAAATTTTACCTAAACGCTAGATAATCAAATGTTTCACCCGAGCTGAACTCACTTTTATTGGAAGGCAGCTCCAAAAATCCATCCACATCTCGCAAGTTTACAAAATCTCCTGAGCCGCCACCAACTATTGGATTTGCCATAAGTCTGCCATCGACATTGGCTAATTTTACTTGTAGAAAATAGGTTAGGTCTCCTTTAAACGAAAAATCTTTGCTCAAGATAGCTTTGGAAGTATTAGGCTGTGTTCCCATGCTGAGTAAAAGCCATGGTTTCACGTAGCGGTGGAAGCATAAGAATGTGGAGACCGGATTACCGGGCAATGCAAACACAAACTTATTTCCAAGCGAGCCCGCCCACATAGGCTTGCCGGGTTTCTGACTCACTTGATGGAAAAGTTTGTGAACGCCTAATGATTCTAAGGCCAAAGGAACGAAGTCAAATTTCCCTTTTGAAACACCACCAGATAGAAGAAGTACGTCAAAATCAAGAAGCGCTTGCTTGATCTCTATTTGAAGTTGATCCTGATCATCGGCCAAGTGGAGCAGTTGTGACGCAATCCCCAATTCGGCAAGTGCAGCCTGCAGCGCGTAGCTATTCGATTTCCGTATTTGATAAGGTAATGGAATTTGATCGATGTCCACTAGCTCATTGCCTGTCGAAATGATAACAAATTTGGGTGCACTATGCACTAACACTGAAGTTTTCCCAATCGATGCGAGCAGCGCGATTTCTGCTGGAGAGATCATTTTACCAATGTCTAGCAGAAGTTGGTTCTTCTTTACATCGCTACCCTGAAAGTGGATGTTCTGCCCTTTGACCACTTGCTTTGTAACAATGGTTGCGAGCTCCTTGTTGATTTCCAGCTGCTCGTAAGGAATGATTGTATCCGTCCCCTCAGGTAACATAGCGCCTGTCATAATTTCAATGCATCCCGAATTGCTATTCAACTTTTTACGACTCTCTCCAGCAGCTTGAATGGATTCAATTTTAAAATTCACCTGCCCTTCTTGGTAGGAATCAAAAGCCAGCGCAATTCCGTCCATGGTGGTGCGATCAAAAGGAGGGAAGTCACGATCGGCTAAGATCGGTTCTGCTAAAGTTTTGCCCAGACACTCATTCAGGTTGACATTGCTTGTTTTCGGTTGAAAAAGATTGGAAAGAATTATGGAAGTAGCTTCCTGTACACTGACCATGTTTTAGTAATTTTAGGCTAGATGAAAAATAAATTTACACATATCCATGCATCTGGCAATCCTCAGATGGTTGATGTTTCAGTGAAGAAAGTTACCCAACGTGTAGCCAAGGCGCAGGCGGTTGTTTTTTTGGGTGAGGAGATCATGTCGCAGTTGCAAGATGACGAACTGATTACGAAAAAAGGACCGGTTTTTCAAACAGCCATTATTGCTGGCGTCATGGGAGCTAAGAGGACAGCGGAACTTATCCCATTTTGTCATCCGCTTGGGCTGGAGGATGTTCAAATTGCCATTACTCCTGAGAGGGAAACAGTGATCATTGACGCAACTGCCAGGGTGACGGGTAAGACAGGTGTGGAAATGGAGGCGTTGACTGCTGCTACAATTGCTGCACTAACGGTGTACGATATGTGCAAAGCGTTGTCACATGACATTGTAATCGAAGAAGTGAAGTTGATGGAGAAGGCAGGTGGCAAGAAAAATTTCAAAAGAAAATGATGGTTATAGTTGAATTCATACATCTTGTGTTGTGCCTTCATTCATCAGGCTACAATTCGATAATCAGCATAGAAAGAGCCCCTTAGAATTCATTCCATAACTCTTTACTGGAATTTTGGACACTATTTTTTCTGGCGCCCACTTGAAATTTATTACCCGCATCCTGATTTCTTGTTAATCGCCAAAATTGAACAAATTCTGGTGGCTAGATTTATATAAAAATAGCATCAGCATGAAAGCAGTGAAGAATTTTTTGCCGCTCGTTCACTTCAACTCCATCAAATTGCAACTAGCCACGACCCTGTTGGGCGCGCTCATGATTGCAATGGCTATTGGGACGGTGGTGGTGATGATCGTAAGTCGATTTTGATTTTAAGGGTGGGCTGACACCCATTCCTCGCCACCATCAAAGACTTCTTTCTTCCAGATGGGCACAGTTTGTTTGAGACTATCAATAATGAACTGACAAGCCTCGAAGGATTCCTTTCTATGTGCGGTGGAAACCGCCACGACAACCGCCACATCACCAATGTTTAGCGTGCCAACCCTATGGCTGACCGCCCAGCCTTGAAGCTTCCATTTGTATTTTGCAAGTTCAATGATCTTTTTGATTTCACGAACGGCCATTGGCTCATAAGCTTCGTACTCCAGTCTGATCACTCTCCTTTGTCCTGTTTTTGATCGGACGGTGCCAATAAAAACATTGACTGCACCTGCCTCAGCACGTTCAGCAGATTTGATAACGTACTGAATATCAATAGGATTTTTAGTGATTACTATCATTTATAGTTTGTCGTTAACCACCACTTACAGGAGGAATAAGAGCTATCACATCGGACTCTTTTAACACCAGATCATTTTCGGCATAGGCTTCGTTTACGGCAATTAGAAGAGAATTCAACTTTTCAATTTCCCGGAATTTTTGGGTCAAATCTTTTCGGAGATCGGCTACGGTTTCTCCATCGAACTCAACGGTCAGTTCTCGTCCTCCCAATATGCCTTTGCAGATGCCAAACGCTTTGATCTGAATTCTCATCCAGCAAATATAGTGACTAGTTATTTCTGACTGATCCTCCTTATCTTCGCGAGGTAATGGCTGGTATTACTCTCTACGACAATCACGGTCGCCCTATCAACTATCTCCGACTGGCGGTGACGGATAGATGCAATTTACGTTGCTTCTACTGTATGCCTGAAGAAGGCATCAAGTATCTCCCCAAGAAAGACCTTTTAACTTTTGAAGAGATCGAGCGGTTAGTAACGTTGTTGGCTTCAATGGGTATTTCAAAAATCCGACTGACAGGCGGGGAGCCATTTGTTCGCACTGATTTGATGCAACTTATTCGAAGGATCTCAGTCATTGAAGGAATCAAAGATATTCATCTTACCACCAATGGCATTCTTACCCGACCTCATATTTCGGAATTGAAATCATTGGGCATTGCTTCCTTTAATCTCAGCTTGGACACCCTGAATAAAGAACGCTTTAAACTGATAACCCGAAGAGATGAATTTGAAAATGCATGGGAGACTCTTCAACTGTTGTTAAAGCATGAAATTCCTCTGAAGATCAATATGGTAGTGATGGAGGATAAAAACATCGAAGATATTGCATCGATGGCTGAACTTACTAAACATCACCCCATTTCCGTTCGGTTTATTGAAGAGATGCCTTTTAATGGTGAGGGGAATCATTACGCCAAATTAAAATGGACTCACAAAGAGATATTAGACCACATCAAGCTTTTCTATCCTACCATTAAAAAGGTAAAAGATGCTGAAAACTCTACGGCTTATCATTACCAAATACCAGGCTATGCTGGAAACATCGGTATCATTGCAGCGTTTACGCGCTCTTTTTGTGGAACCTGTAATCGAATCCGTTTTACCGCTCAGGGAGTTTTGAAAACATGTTTGTATGATTCGGGCGTGTTAAACATTAAAGAATTGATGCGATCGGGAAGGTCGGACGATGGAATTCGAATGGAATTATTGAAGGAATTTGGGAATAGACCCAAAGACGGATTTGAAGCAGAACAAAAGCGGATCGATTCTCCGGCTATTGAGTCTATGTCAACCATTGGCGGTTAGTTGAATTGTATGGAGACGACCTATTACCTTCTCCTATTTTCATTCTTCGTTATTGCGATCGTTTATTCTTCGGTGGGTTTTGGTGGTGGCAGCAGTTACTTAGCGTTGCTTGCCCAACCTTTCTTTCAGTTGCTTCCGGATATCATTCGGCCAACGGCACTGCTGTGCAATATTGTAGTGGTGACCGGTGGAACGATTATATTTTACAAGCAAAACAAAATCGACTGGAAAGAAATTTGGCCTTTCCTAGTAGCGAGTGTTCCGTTGGCATTAGTCGGTGGTTTGTGGAGGCTCAATCAACACTCTTTTTTTTTGCTCTTGGCGGTTACGTTGATAATCGCTTCTGTTTTGCTTTGGATACAACCGGAAACTATGAAAGGCGAAAGTCGATTTCTTCAGCGAATTGAATCCAAGATTGCGCTAGGAGGGTTGATTGGTTTTTTATCCGGATTGGTAAGTATTGGCGGAGGCATTTTTCTTTCTCCGATTTTGCATTTAACGAAATGGGCGGAGGCCAAGCGAATATCAGCATTGGCGAGCGTGTTTATTTTAGTCAATTCGATCAGTGGATTGCTTGGGCAGTTTTTGGGTAAAGGCATTAACTTGAAGTGGAGTTTTATTTTACCATTATTAGTAGTAGTTTTAATAGGTGGGCAGCTGGGTTCACGCTTGGGCGCTATTCGTCTTAACCCATTGTACATTAAAAGAATTACATCAGTGTTGATCTTACTGGCTGCGTTAAATATTTTGAAAGATCACTTGTAGTCTCAAAGAATATAGAATACAGGAGTTAGAAGATAGAATGCAGCAGACTAAACTGAACACCGATTACCGATTACCGATTACCGAATACCGAATACCGAATACCGAATACCGAATACTCGATCACCAGTTACCAAGCCTACTATGAAATCTTTATTCACAGCTTTACTAATCGTTATAGCAGCAACGACCTACTCCCAAACTCGTGTTTTCCCAGCCGTGCAACGCTACGGAGGTATTTTCGAAATCCCTTATGCAGTTGAGAAGCCTGACCCAACCATGAAATACAATATCGTGGTTGAAGTGGAGCGGGAAAGCGAGAAACCCGATTCACTTAGCTGGGCCTTGAATAATGTTGCTCGTTTGGTCAACTTGCACGTAATGGGCGGTGTGCCAAAAGAAAACCTAGACGTGGTTATCGTTCTTCATGGAGGTGCGACTTATATCACTATGAATAATGACCAATACCAAAAGAAGTACAAGAAAGACAATCCTAATCTTGGCTTGTTTGAGGAACTGTCGAAAACGGGAGTAAAGATTTTTGTTTGCGGCCAATCATTAATTAATCGTAAGGTAGATCGTACCAAAATAGTGCCTGAGGTAAAAATTGCCACCTCGATGTTGACCACATTAACAACGTATCAATTGAAGGGTTATGCGCTGTTGAAGTTCAATTGAGCTACGAAGTATGATCGTACACCACCACCCACTTTCCGCTTTTCTTCCTAAATAGTAAAGTAAAAACCCCGCTTGGACTATCGGTTTTTCGTTGGAGAAAGTAACGACCAGTTACTAGGCACGCATCCGTTGAGGTAAATTGAAGCCGGATAATCTCGAATCGTAAAACACCCATTGCTTCTTTGGTAGGGTAGCTCTTTTTGTAACGCACCAATGTGCTATCCCAACCATGTGTCATCTTTGCACCGATGAACAGGAGAGAATCTGATTTCCAATAGCCTTGCATGAATCCTTCAATATTGAAGTTATTCCAATCGGCTACCTGTTGCGCCAGCACGGCACGAATGGCATTTCCCTCAGCGAGTTGATCAAATTTTTTCTGTGCCAGAGAAAAAGTCGAAATACAGAGTAGTAGATAAACCAAAATTGCTTTCATTTTTCTTTCTTTTTTGAGGGTTAGGTCGGTGCTACAATCTTTACGACTTCTCGCAAGCAGGTGTGAGCTCTTCCAATAACCAAATCAAATTTGCACATTTGCGCTTCAATAATTGCCATTTTCATGCGAAAGATTAAAGGTTCAGATGTCCTTCCACACATCATTGCTATCGTTGTTTTCCTGCTGGTCACGGTCTTCTTTTTTAGCCCGATATTCTTTGATAACAAATCACTGAGTCAACCCGATATACAACAGTTTCAGGGGGGGAGCAAGACGTTGAGTGACTACCGCGCTTCTACAGGAGAAGAGGGGCTGTGGGCTTCAAATATGTTTAGTGGGATGCCTGCCTATTTGGTAAGTTTAAAGTGGAGCGATGGCCCCGTGGTTTGGACCAAAAAGATCATGGGACTCTTTCTCCCACACCCTGTCAACAATATCTTGATTGCGTTTCTGTGTTATTACATTATGTTATTGGCCTTTCGTGTGCGACCTTACCTGGCCATCGCAGGAGCGTTAGCATTTGGGCTTTCTTCCTACTTGATCATAGGCCTTTCTGCAGGGCATAATGCACGTATTGGGGCGATTGCTTTTATGCCTTTGGTTTTGGCAGGTATTCATTTGGCGTTTTCCGGAAAAAAGATATTAGGTTTTGGTTTAACTGCCATGGCCATGGCATTGCATCTGCGAGAAAACCATTTGCAGATTACCTACTATTTAGTGTTGATGGTGGCGGTTTATGGATTAGTTCAATTGGTATATGCCATTCGCGCCAAGCAAATAGGCGACTTCTTTAAAACGTTAGGACTACTTCTGTCGGCCGTAATTATTGCCGTAGGTACTTTCTTCGGGCAGTTTTGGTCGATCACAGAGTATACGCGTTATTCTATTAGAGGTCCTTCAGAATTGGTAAAGCCTAATTCGAAAACCCAACCCAATGGCTTGAGCAAGGACTATGCATTTGCTTATAAATACGGAGTATTGGAATCGTTCGTATTGATGATACCTGATTTTTACGGAGGCTCAAGTGCGAAGTCATTGGTGCAAGATGAAAATAGCGCAACCTACAAAGCACTCGTGAATTCGGGAGATAATGAGACGGCCAACAGACTTGCCAACTATGCAACTGCTTATTGGGGGCCGCAAGATTTCACGGGTGGGTCTTACTATGCCGGTGCCATTGTAATCTTTCTTTTTGTGGTAGGTATTTTGTTTGCCGATAAGAAGTTTGTTTGGTGGCTGGTGCCATTAAGCGCATTAAGCTTGATGTTAAGTTGGGGAGATAGTTTTTCTTCCTTCAACTATTTTATGTTTGATTATTTTCCGGGTTATAACAAATTCCGTTCGGTCAATTTTGCATTGGTTATTATACTGCTCGCTATGCCGTTGCTTGGCATGATCGGTGTGGAGCGATTGCTAACCAACGGGGTAGATAAAGAAGCTAAGAAAAAGTTGCTGATTGCATTGGGTGCGACTGGTGGATTGTGTTTAGCACTGATACTCTTTGCGGGATTTGGAAGTTTTCTCAAAGATGGCGAAGGTCAATTGCCGGTTTGGTTTACAAAAGCAATGAGTGCCGATAGAAGAGGTTTGTTAAGGGCAGACGCATTTCGCTCCTTCGCTTTTATTGTTTCCATTTTTATCATGCTCTATTTCAATGTAGGAAAGAAGTTTTCTGAGCTTGGTTTCTACGCTTTTTTGATTTTCATGATCACTCTCGATATTGCTATTGTTGACAGACGTTATTTTTCAAAAGATAACTTACAACGCAAGCGCGATACCTCTTACCATGCCAACTCAGCAGCAGATGACGAAATCTTAAAAGACAAAAGCTACTATCGGGTGTATAATCTACAAAATCCCATGGCCGAAGCGCGAACTTCCTACAACCATCATTCGCTAGGCGGCTATCACGGGGCTAAGTTGCGCAGGTATCAGGATTTATATGATTCTTGCCTGCTGCGCGAAACCCAACAACTGTATCGCGATGCGCAGTCCGGAGGATTGGATTTTAAAAAGTATGGTGTTTTAAATATGCTGAACGCCAAATATGTAAAATATGGTGATGAAGCAGGTAACATCATTCCAAACCCGGAAGCAAACGGAGCAGCTTGGTTTGTAAGGGAGGTGGTAGGTGTAAATTCGCCAACAGAAGAGCTAAAGCAAACGGGCGAATTGAAATCCAGATCCTTTGCCGTTATTGACAATTCAAAATTCAAAATTCAAAATTTCGAGTACGATAGCTTGTCGACCATTCATTTACAGGAGTTCAAGCCGGCTTACCTAAAGTATGAATCGCAGTCATCGACAAATGGGCTGGCTGTTTTTTCCGAGGTTTACTATCCTAAAGGATGGCATGCTTTCGTTGATGGCAAAGAAATTTTAATACTTCGTGCAAATTATGTGTTGCGAGCATTAGAAATCCCGCAAGGAAAACACACCATTGAATTCAAGTTTGAACCGCAACCCTATATAGTGGGTAACAAAGTAACGCTCGCCTCCAGTTGGGTAGTTCTATTTGTTTTGTTGAGTTGCGTTGGCCTTTCAGTCAAAGGCAAGGATGGATTTTAAGGTTTTCTTTTTATGCTATTAACCGAATGACGCGCCCCATGGTGTCGTCAGCATCTCTTCCATATTCGATGCACGATAAAATTGATTTTATCAAGTCTTCAACATTATCGCGATGGTAGCCAAACCTTAGCGCCAACTGGCTGCAGAGCTTCAATTCCTCGTCATGTATCTCGTTGTCTATGCTCATCATATGGATGAGATCATAAAACCGATGAAACCTGCTTTTGCTATCTTCAGGTATCACCAATTTGATCTCTTCGAGATTTTTATGAATTTCTGAAATCTGTTTTTCGTTAAATCCATTTCTTTTAGCAATAGATTTCAATAGTTCTTTTTCTACCTGCGCAAAGTGCCCGTCTGCCTCTGCAACCTCAATCAAATTTTTAATATGGCTTTTCGCTGAGGCATCCCGGTGTTTCAACAGTCCTAGTCGTTCAAAAAGATTCATAAGATTTTCGGTTAACCGATTTCCGATTGGAAATAATCATGCCAGAGGGATATTGATGCATTGGGTGGCCTGTTTTTAGTTAAAAATCAGTCAATCCACAACTTTTTGTCCCAAATTGGTCAATAAGAGTCCCGTTTTAGTCCTTAGGAAATGCTTTTGGCGCTCTATCTAGAATAACATTTTATTCGTCCTTTAAAACGTCTACAGGATTTAGAAGAGCTGCTTTTATGGAATGATAACTTGTGATCAATAAAGCGATAAGCAATGTACCCACCCCTGCAAAAGCATAAATGTATGGCGAAGGCGAAATGTGATAGGTGAAACCTTGTAGCCACTTGGTCATTAGCCAATAGGAGAGCGGAGCACCAATGAAAAAGGCGATGAGGATAAGTTTGATGTAGCCTTTCGCGACCAAAATCAAAATATCTTTTACCGAAGCACCCGAAACTTTTCTAATCCCAATTTCTTTGGTGCGTTGCTCTAATGTGTAAACGATCATGCCAAGTAATCCCAGTGCCGCAATCAATATGCCAAGACTTGCAAGCACCGTTAATGTTTTGCCGAAATTTTGCTGGGCTCTAAAAGTATTGGCAAAAGCCTGATCAACGAACGAGTAATCAAAAGCAACATCACCAGCTTTTTCTTTCCATAGAGTAGTTAGCGAGGCAATTGTTTTCTCCAATGCCGCACTGGTCTGTCCTTCAATACGTAGTACCACATATTGCTTATCTCCTGCGCCAAACAGATTTTTATTTTTAATATGAAAGATGGCCATTGGCTCAATGGGATTGCCCAGCGACCAATAGTGATAATCGTCCACCACCCCAATTACTTCAAAACGCACTTCGCCACCTGGAGATTCTATTTTTTTTCCAATCACAGATTCGTTCATCTCCCAGCCGATTTTCTTTATAGCTGCTTCGTTGAGGATTACTCGATTATTGTCGCCAGGTGTATTCAACGAAAAATTCCTTCCGTATTTCAACTTAATGTTGAGGGTAGAAAGATATCGTTCATCTGCAGAAGTGAAATTGAGCGAAAAAGTATTTGCCCCCATGCCTTCGGCACTGAACTTATCGCCACCAAATGTATTGGGTGGCACAGAGGTACAAAGCGAAGCACTTACTACTCCAGATACATTGAGGGCGGAGTTGACGGTACTTTCTCCATCACTCAACCGTTCAGCATGACTGAGCACTACTAAGTTCTCTTTATCAAACCCCAAATCCTTTTCTGAAACAAACTTCAATTGTTGAAATACCACAGCCGTGCAAATGATGAGTGCTATTGACACACTGAATTGAAAAACAACCAACCCATTTCTAAATGACTTGCCTTCCTTGCCAGTTCTCAATTTCCCTTTCATGGCTTCGATTGGGTTGAATGCACTGAGGAATATAGCAGGGTAACTTCCCGATAAAAAGCTCATTGTTAAAACTAGAACTAACAGTGTTGTGAGCAGGCGAGGGTCACTCAATAAGCTAAATTGCAATTCCCTTCCCACCAAAAGATTAAAACCTGGTAGCAAGATTTGGATCAAAGCCAAGGCGATCAATAAAGCAATCGAGCAAAAGATGAAGGCTTCCATAAAGTAACCAATGCTCAGTTCTGCTTTTCCTAATCCCAATATTTTTCTAACACTCGCGTCTTTGATTCTCTTTGTGAACTGCGCAGTGGACAAATTCATAAAGTTGACGCATGATAAGAGAATGATAAAAATTGCCACACCGATTAGTGAGTAGATAATTATGAGGTTGCCATCATTGATCAAGCGGTTATAAACAATTTTTGCTGGTAAATGAATACCCGTGATAGGTTGAAGAAACAATTCCCAGTTTTTTCCTGACTTGATATAATCGTCAAACGACATGTTCATTGTCCGTTGAAGAGTAGCTTGGGCATGTTTGCGTGGTATGGTTGCTAATTTTGCTTTTACAGTTTCGATGCTGGCGTTCTCGTCAAGTAAAACGTATGTTTCTAATTGAGTCCATATCCAACTCCAATACATCTTTTTCACCTGAGGGAAACTGTTCATGGACATGAGCATATCAAATTGAAGATACGTATTGGTTGGTAAGTCTTTGGCCACACCAGTTACCTCGTATGTCTTTTGATTTTCGCCAGTGCCCATCAAAATCAATTTCCCTATCGGCTCTTCGTTTCCGAAATATTTCTTGGCTATTGATTCTGTTAGCACAATGGTGTTGGCTTGTCGCAACGCAGAAGCCTCATTGCCTTTTACCAGCTTGAAATTAAACATTTTGAAGAAGTTGGTATCAGCAGCCAATACATTGGTTTGCTCAAAAGAGATGACTTCATTTTTGGTATTGGTATAAGAAATCAAAAAATCCCCCGGAGTATGGATGCTGGTGATCAATTTTACTTCAGTTATTTCTTCCTTCACAGCATAAGCTACGCCAGGCCCTGTAGAGGCAAATTCGTTGTCGGTGCTTTCGCCCCAAATAAAAGTTTGGTTGACGCGATAGATGTGATCTGCATGCTCATGAAAAGTATCGTAACTAAACTCATGGCGGGCGTATAGGTAAATGAGTAGAGAACTGGCGATACCAACCGTGAGTCCAAGTATATTAATGAAGGTGAAAAGCTTTTGTCTTTTTAGGTTTCTATAGAAGTGGATCGCGTATTGCTTGAGCATGGTTTCTGATTTCGCTTGTATTTGCAAAGAATAGACCAACCACGTAATGGCCTGAAATCACCTTTCATTGCGGATTATTGCCAGACGTACTGTCCATAATTGTTTTTGGGTGTCCGATTTTGGGTTTCAAATTCGGGATCGCTATACTTGTAAGATGCCGGATATTGCAAGAAGGGTAGTCTCTATTTTTAAGCAAAAATTTTCGAGAGAGCCGTTGGTCATTCGCGCGCCCGGTAGGATCAATCTTATTGGTGAACATACAGACTACAACGAGGGTTATGTGCTACCAGCAGCCATTGACCGCGCTATTTATTATGCAATGGCCCCCAGCGGTACGGAACGATGTAATATCTATTCGGCCGACATGGAAGAAGGTGTTTCATTTTCCATTCTTGATTTAAACCCGGGGGAAGCCTGGGTCAATTACTTGATGGGCGTAATGGACGGCTTCGAGCGAAAAGGCTTGCCCATCCATGGGGTCGATTGTGTATTTGGCGGAGATATTCCGGTAGGCGGAGGTCTGTCTTCATCGGCAGCTTTATGCAACGGGTTTGGCTTTGGCCTCAACGAACTTTATAAGTGCGGTTTGGATCGGTTGGCATTGGCGAAAATTTCGCAAAATGCCGAACATGAATTCGCTGGCCTTTTGTGTGGGTTGATGGATCAATATGCAAGTTTGTTTGGTGAAAGAAATGCTGCTCTTTTATTGGATTGCCGATCGCAGAAACATGAGGTGATTCCTGTTCATCTTACCGATCATTCTCTTCTTCTCGTTGATACAAAAGTCAAGCATTCATTGGCTTCGTCTGCCTACAACGAAAGACGCGAAGCCTGTGAGGAAGGTGTGAAAATCATTCGTCAAAGAAATAAAGGTGTTTCGTCTCTTCGTGATGTGAGTCGAACTCTATTACATGAACATCGGGATAGAATGAGTGAGGACATCTTCATAAAATGCCTTTATGTAGTAGACGAAATACAACGCACCCTCCAAGCAGCCGAGTTTCTAAAGTTGGGTCAGTTGGTAGAATTTGGTAAGTTAATGTACGATACCCACTGGGGGTTAAGTCAAGCCTATGAAGTTAGTTGTGTAGAGTTGGATTACTTAGTCGCCTTGGCTGAAGAGGAGAAAATCACTGGTGCGCGAATGATGGGTGGTGGATTTGGGGGCTGCACGATCAATCTTGTTCAAAATGGTAAGGTGCAATCGTTTAAAGAAAAAGTGATTCGCCAATATGCCGCGAATTTTAATATTCAACCTGAATTTTATTTGGTTAACTTGGTGGATGGTGTTAGCTTGATAAACGATAAGAGCGAACACCGACAACCATAAAACCTGAACCTCGAACCTTAACTATATATAAATGCAAAAGCTACAACTCATCGATTACGTTGTGTTTCTGGTCTACTTTGTAATCGTGTCTTCTTACGGTTACTGGATATATTCAAGGAAAAAACGGATGGATATTGACTCCAAGGATTTTTTCCTGGCGGAAGGGTCACTTACCTGGTGGGCCATTGGTGCTTCTTTGATCGCGTCAAATATATCAGCCGAGCAATTTGTTGGTATGTCAGGCTCCGGTTTCGCCATGGGTCTTGCCATTGCATCTTATGAGTGGATGGCAGCAGTTACGCTGATTGTGGTGGCGGCTTTCTTTCTGCCGATCTACTTGAGAAATAAAATATACACCATGCCGCAGTTTTTGTCGCAGCGGTATAGTCCATTGGTGGCCACCATCATGGCGGTGTTTTGGCTGTTGATGTACATCTTCGTGAATCTCACTTCTATTTTGTATTTAGGTGCATTAGCAGTGGATACGATCACAGGGATAGGGTTTACTACTTGCGTAGTTGGCCTTTCTATTTTTGCGATTTTTATTACCCTTGGCGGGATGAAAGTGATCGGATACACTGATGTGATTCAGGTGATCGTTTTGGTATTAGGTGGATTGGCAACTACCTATCTGGCGCTCGAGTTAGTAGCGCAAAAAATTAGTGGGGGAGATGTGTGGAACGCCTTGGGCTATGTACAAGAGAATGCAGCCGATCATTTTCAAATGATCTTACAAAAAGGAGATATGATGATGCCCGATGGAAAAGGCGGGACGGAAGATGCCTACCAAAAATTACCCGGTATTGCTGTTTTGGTGGGTGGCCTTTGGATAGCAAACATCGGGTATTGGGGATGCAATCAATACATCACACAACGTGCGTTAGGTGCTGATTTACCGACCGCGCGTAAAGGACTACTCTTTGCTGCCTTCCTAAAACTGCTTATGCCAGTGATCGTTGTTCTACCTGGTATTGCTGCTTTTGTGCTTTATAAAAATGGTTTCTTCCAAACAGAGATGTTGGAGTCGGTTACGATTGATGGAGTTACGAAAGAAGTAGTTAAGTCCGATAAAGCCTACCCGGTGCTTCTGAATTTATTACCGACTGGATTAAAAGGATTGTCGTTCGCTGCGCTCACGGCAGCGATTGTTGCCTCGCTGGCTGGTAAGGCAAATAGTATCTCAACCATTTTTACACTGGACATCTACCAGAAATTTTTCAAGAAAGGTGCTTCAGAAAGAAACTTAGTGAATGTGGGTAAGGGCGCTATTTTGGTGGCAATGCTGATCGCGATTTTTATGGCACCACAGCTAAGTCGTTTTGACCAGGCTTTCCAGTTTATTCAAGAGTTCAGCGGATTGATATCACCGGGAGTTGTTGCCATCTTCTTGATGGGTATGTTTTGGAAAAGGGCAAATGGAATGGCCGCATTACTAGCTGCTATTGCCACCTTGCCTCTGGGGATCGCATTCAATGAGTATTTTCCAGAAATGCCTTTCCTGAATAGAATGAGCTTCGTGTTCTTAACCCTGATCGCCATCATCGTCATCGTCAGTTTAATCTCACCGTATAAACCTAAGAAGGATGGAATTGAAGTAACGGCTGATATGTTTAAGATTGAAAAGTCTTTCGCTATTGGCGCAATCATTCTCTTAGGAATTATCTCAGCTTTATATATTGCTTTCTGGTAATTCGTCAGAAAGTTTGAAAGTCCGGAAGCCCGAAAGCATTTTGCTTCTTAACTTTCGGTCTTCCTGACTTCCGACTTTAAAACTTCAACCAAGTGACACAAGCCGTTTCTCCCACTGATAAAAGAAATCTCTGGTCGGTGATCACAGCTTCTTCTGTGGGTACCCTGATCGAATGGTATGACTTCTTTATTTTCGGAAGCCTCGCGACTATTTTATCTGAACAATTTTTCCCAAAGACAAATCCTACGGCTGCGTTTCTTTCTACACTCGCCACATTTGCGGCAGGGTTTGTCGTACGTCCTTTTGGGGCATTGGTCTTCGGTAGACTGGGAGATAAAGTAGGAAGAAAATATACTTTCTTAGTCACGCTTGTATTGATGGGCGGGTCAACTTTTGCGATTGGACTGGTTCCTAGTTATGAGACCATCGGTATTTTCGCGCCACTCATCGTATTGATGCTACGCCTGTTACAGGGATTGGCCCTTGGAGGAGAATATGGTGGAGCTGCAACGTATGTTGCCGAACATGCTCCAGCAAATAGGAGGGGATTTTATACAAGCTTCATTCAAATCACTGCCACACTGGGGTTATTCGTTTCGCTCGGAGTGATTTTAGTGGTCAGGCAATCTGTCGGAGTCGAAGCTTTTTCCAGTTGGGGATGGAGGATTCCGTTCATACTCTCTTCATTGCTAGTTGGAATTTCTATTTACATCAGGCTGCGCATGAGCGAGTCACCGTTGTTCGCAAAAATAAAAGCAGAGGGAAAAATTTCTACTAATCCCATTAAAGAGAGTTTTGGAAAGAAAGAAAATCTTCAACTCGTTTTGATTGCCCTTTTCGGAGCTACGGCAGGGCAGGGAGTGGTATGGTATACGGGACAATTCTATGCACTTTCATTTTTGCAAAAAACCTGTCAGTTAGAGTATGTGCAGTCTAACTATATCATGGCGATTGCATTGCTGATAGGTACTCCACTTTTTATCTTTTTTGGAGCTTGGTCGGATAGGGTAGGGAGAAAATTTATTATGCTCACAGGTATGTTGTTGGCTGTGTTTCTATACCGGCCGATTTACCAACAAATGTATTCATTGACAGATATAAATCTAAAGACCGAGATAAAAGGAGGGGAAAGCATCGAGAGATCAATGACAGTTCAAGTAGGAGATACGATTCGTACCGTAAAGCAGATTCACATTTATGGCGACCAGACTACGCTGTCAGAAATAAGGAGAGAAAAGAATTCATCCAAACCGGAAATCAAAAGAGAAGTTTCATTGAATGGCGTTAATTACTGGCTGATGGTAGGATTGATCTTCATACAAATTGTTTTGGTGACGATGGTCTATGGGCCTATCGCAGCTTTCTTAGTGGAATTATTTCCGACACGCATTCGCTATACTTCTATGTCATTGCCGTATCACATCGGCAATGGAATTTTTGGTGGATTAACTCCGTTTATTGCAACCGCTCTTTACGAGTTGAGCAAAACAAAAAGCAATCCTGCAGGGGATCCTTTTGCAGGATTGTGGTATCCGATCATCGTGGCGGCACTATGCTTTGTGGTTGGAATGATTTTTTTGAGTAATAAGAGGAAAGCCGAAGTCGAATGAGGCTTCATCGTTTCTGGATCCTCTGTGTAGATGCGCGCCTAGTCGCGGCAGATACCAAGATTCGCAGCAATTTTGGAGTGTAAAGTATCACAAAGAAAGTTGTTTTGATAGGTTGGTCGATTCTATTTCTTAATTTCGGTTAAAAAAAATTGGAATGCCAATAGTTGTTTTAGTAGCACTTATGATCGGACTTACATTGGCTATGTTTTTATTTTTAAGACCACTGAAAGTACTCGCCAAAAAGGAGTTTCTGATTAGCCACGGTTTTATTATTGCGGGTCTTTTTGTTATTCTCGGTTGGTTATGGCTAAACCTACCCGAATACGAAGCCACTATGATAATGGGCGGAATATGGACTTTGTTTGGGGGGCTTTGTTTTGTTTCAGTGTATATATCACGAAAATTCAGAGGAAAATGAATGCTTGAACAATTTACTAACGACCGACTACTCCCAATCAGCGTTGGACTATTTCTCCAAGAAAGCATCCATGGCAATGGTAGGTTTGCCTGTATCATCAAAAGCACCTAGGCCGTAGCCATTCCATTTTTTATAGCATTGCGGCTCCCAGTAAAAGACACCCAAGCCTTTTCCATTTGGTATCTCTTTCGTTTTGGTAATGATGTCAGCCAAAAACGCTTTTGATTTTTCTGGTTGATCATTTGGCATGCCTACCTCCACCACCATTACAGGTGTATTGTATCTCGCAATCATGTCATTCATATTGGCCAGGCATTTCGCATTTGTTGAAGCCCATGCATCGATGCCGCCCTGTGCCCACGTAGGATACAACGACATTCCAATGATATCCCACTTTGCTCCGTTGGCTTTCAGGCCATCAAACATCCATCGAAAAAGACCATTATCGTATCCGTTGGATAAATGTACAATAACAGGTGTATTTGGGTTTACTGCCTTAACTGCATTATACCCGGACGCTACTAAACTTGCGAAGTTTGCCATGGACTTGGAGGCTCGGCCCACCTCCCAAAGCATGCCATCATTTGTTTCATTGCCCACTTGCACCCAGTCGGGATTAATTCCATTTAACTTGAGCGTGTCCATTACAGATTTTGTATAGTTAAATAAGGCCGTCTGCATTTCGATAAGATTCATTTTTGCCCAGGCAGCCGGAATGGCTTGTTTGCCCGGATCCGCCCAATCATCGCTATAATGAAAGTCGATCATAAACTTCATCCCGAGATTCTTTGCTCGTTTTGATTTTACTACAAGATCTTTAGTATTGTTCCATCCCTTGACAGGATTTACCCATGCCCGCAACCTGATTGAGTTAATGCCTTTTTCCTTCAGCAGTTGCATACACTCCTTCTCTATTCCGCTGTTATCATAGAATTTAACACCTGCAGCCTCCATCTCTGTGATCCAACCCACGTCTGCGCCTTTGGCGAATACTACCGGCTCTGGTTCTGGCGTTGCGTCAGGAGTATTTGAATTGTTTTTGCAGCCAACGGTTATAGCGAGTGCGAAAACCAGAATGATAAATTGGATAATTGATTTCATAACAAGGCAAACTGTTTACCTGTAAAAGTAATACAGAAATAACAAGAAATATTAAAGACGTGCCGCTGCCTTTTGTGCAATCGTTTCGCCAATAGCCAGTGATGAAGTGGCAGCTGGTGATGGCGCATTGCATACATGAATCACGTTTGCATCTTCAATAATCAAGAAATCATCCACCAAACCCCCTTCACGATCGCAAGCTTGTGCTCGTACGCCAGCGCCACCCTCGGTTAGGTCTGACTCTTGAATTTCAGGAATTAATTTTTGTAGAGCTTTTGTGAATGCAGCTTTTGAAAATGAACGATACATTTCACCCAGTCCGGTTTTCCAATACTTGGCCGCCACTTTTTGGAAGCCAGGCCAAGCTAATGTCTCGGCTAATTCGGCCACATTGATCTGCGATTTTTTGTAGCCTTCCCGTTTAAATGCAAGCACAGCGTTAGGTCCGGCTTCTACACCTCCCTTTGCCATTCGTGTAAAGTGAACGCCCAAGAAAGGAAAGTTGGGATCGGGCACAGGGTAAATCAAATTTTTTACCAAGTATTCCTTTTCTTTTTTTAGCTTATAATACTCACCACGAAAAGGAATGATCTTCACATTTAGATTCTCGACTGTCATGGCAGCCACTTTATCGGAGTAGAGCCCGGCACAATTGATAACCAACTTTGCCTCATAGCTTTGTTTGTCCGTGACAACAATTGTTTTATTGGTCTCTTTTTTTAAAGAAATAACTCGTTCGTTCAAACGAATTTCAGCTTGTTCTTTTTGTAGCGCCTTCCCGTAAGCTTCCGCCACTAGCTTGTAGTCGACAATTCCGGTTTGAGGGACAAATATCCCTTCAATACCCGAAACGTGTGGTTCGTATTCTTTCAATTCTTCTTTTGCGAGCTTCTTTAAATGGGTGAGACCATTTTGTTCACCTCGTGTAAATAGAGTTTGCAGTAGAGGTAGTTCGTGCTCATCGGTGGCAACAATCAATTTGCCACACAACTCAAACGGCACTTCGTGTTCTCGGCAGAAGTCGATCAGCAATCTGTAGCCACGAAAGCAGTTGGTCGCTTTCAAACTGCCGGGCTTATAGTAAATGCCGGAATGAATGACTCCGCTATTATTTCCGGTTTGGTGTTTAGCAAGTTCATTCTCCTTTTCAAGAACGAGAAACCGAAGTGTTGGATTTGTTTTTTTGATTTGGAGAGCTGTGGCTAGGCCTACAATCCCACCGCCAATAATGATGACATCAAATTTCACGAGAATCTTATTTCCCCAAAAATAGAACTAAATCAATAGGACTAAAAATTCAGAAAGTAGTTAGAAGTCAAATGGAATCAGGCGTTGATCGCTCTTATTCTGACGTTGAGCGACTCCTCCACAATCACCAAATGATTGGCCGGAATCATCGTCCAGTCTTTGTCATCGGTCAATTTCTCGGAAACGACCAATACAGCATTGTCATCGTCATGCGGTGCTTCCATTCTGGTCTTGCCGTCTTCCACAACATATCGACCACCTTCGGAATGGTACATGGTTAAGGGTTCTTCGGAAGAATCACTTATATACCGCGTTGCCACAATAAAAGATCCATTTGTGAAGGCCATATTTAAGTAAGCAGGCTCACTCACACCGTGCTTGGTGATCAACTGTTTCACGGTCTTAAATGTTTTTTCGAACGAATCCGCAACCGCTTCTGGCGTAACTGTCTCATAGTTCTTTAATAGATTACTGAGTAGAAGGGCGAAAATATGTTCTGAGTCAGTTTGGCCTTTGATCCAATTATAAAGTTCATCGGTGAGAGGTTCGCGAATGTGTCTTTTGATTTTTCCGAATTCCTCTACTCCTCCGTTGTGTGCCATTAAGAAATTCTTGTATTGAAAGGGATGGCAATTAGACTCGGATACATCGCCTACACTGGCTGCTCGCACATGAGCTAGCATACAACCTGTCATTGTTTTGGGTGCCAGGTTGCGTAGGTTTCGGTTGCTCCACGCTGGGTTGACCGATACAAAATTGATGGGTTCAAGGTTAAGTCCAGGCACATACCAACCAACGCCAAAACCGTCACCATTCAGGGGTTCTTCAATTTCACGCGCATTGATGCTTTGGTTGATGAGTGAGTTCTTTGGCTTGTACAACAGATCATCGATGACGATCGGGATTCCTTTATAGGCCATTAGTCTGCACATAGAAATTACATTTTTGAAAAGATAATAAAAAAAGCCGATTGTCTTTACCATCGGCTTTTTCACCATGTAAAGAACTCGCTACTTTTTTGCTTTCTTTTCAAAAACCATAGACACTGAATTCATGCAGTAGCGTAACCCGGTGGGCGCAGGCCCATCATTAAAGACATGCCCCAAGTGACCTCCACATCTGGCGCATTCTACTTCATCCCTAACCATTCCATAGCTATTGTCCGTTCCCACTGCTACCACACCCTCCTTAATCGGCTGATAGAAGCTTGGCCACCCTGTCCCTGACTCAAACTTGGTTTCAGAACTGAATAGCTCTAGATGACAAGCGGCACAATAATAGATACCCGTTTCATGATTATCCCAATCCTTTCCGGTAAAAGGCCGTTCTGTGCCAGCTTCTCGAAGCACGTGATACTGTTCGGGCGAAAGTATCTTTTTCCATTCTTCATTGCTCTTTTTCAAAGGTATTATTTTTGCTTTTTCCTGCACAGGCTTGGATTGGCATCCGCCCGTCAGGGCAATGCAAAACATAAGGAATAGAGATAAAAGATTTGTTCTCATTTTAGAGTCTTTTGGCGGTTTTAAAGTTTGTTGGGGTCACTTTTTAGCAGGTAGTGATTCTCAATGTAATTTAAACTCTTCATGTTTAAAAAGGTTTTTCGATTATTTGGCTTTGTCAGCAAAAGGACAAAACCTGCTAAAACCTTTTGACGTGGGAAAAGTGTTTTTTTTGAAGTATTTTTAAGTGTTGTACTTCTTATTTTTGATCTTGATAAATTATTGAAAACCGTAGTTATGAGAAACACGCTTGCAGCTTTATTTTTCGTCACTTTGGGAACATCAAACTTGGCCGCCCAGAACTATCAGACCTATACACTCTACATGCATGGCTTTGCGAAGTTTGTACTATGGCCTGAGGACGATAAAAAGACTGATTTTGAAATAGTAGTGATAGGCGAGTCTCCGTTGACGGCTGAATTGCAGAAGATGGCAGAAAAGAAAAAGGTGGGAGATAGAGCTATTAAAGTTTCCAAAATAAATTCAATTGCTGAGTTTCGTAAAGGGCATATGCTTTTTGTACCCTCTACGTTATCGAGTCAACTCGGAGAGGTTCTTTCGAAGGTAGGCGGTAAGTCAACAATGGTGATCACTGAACAGGCCGGCTTGGGTGCCAAGGGCAGTGATGTCAACTTTGTGATAAAAGGTGGTAAATTGGCATTTGAATTAAATCAGAGCGCGTTGGCTAAGCATAAGCTGAAGGCGTCTACCGAACTAACCAGATTGGCAATTCTTATTTGATAATTGTATTATGGAAAATTCTAACGGAAAAAGATTCAACATTCGGTTGTCTATCGGAAATAAAATATTTGGAGGTTTTCTGGTGCTCATCGCACTCTTTGCCATCAATGCCAGTATCATTTTCCTTACTGGAAATAAAATAGACAATAGCGTGATGTCGTCTTCTCAAACGATCAACCCTTCGAAGGATGCGATCAACGAGTTAATTACCATGGTTCATCGCTCAAGGATGTTAGCTACAAACTGGGTTTTCCTCCAAACCAATGATGACGACAAGGCTGCACTCCGTCAGATTATTAGCCTTGAGTATCCTGCCAACAAAGAGCGAATTGTTAAGTTGATGAAAAACTGGGATTCCGATAGTACCTCGGCCAAATTCAAGAAAGACAGTTCTCAACGGGCAATGATGACCCGTGCGTTTCACAAATTTGATTCGCTCTTGAGCGGAACCAGTGAAAATATTATCAACACACTTAACGGATTTGATGCTTATGAAGACCCAACCACTAAACTCTTGGCTGGTGATTATGTCGATCAAGTAATCATCCCTCAAGCAAACGATATCATTGACATTCTTTCAAAGATTAAGGAAAAGCAAGAAATGCTGACAGAAGAATCGGCCATGGCCCTGAGTAAATCAACGCGTAATCTCCGAACGATCACGTTAGCGCTTGGGCTCGCCATTATCATCATTGGTTTACTAAGCGCTACACTTCTAGCTAGAAATATTACAGGCCCGATTAACTATGTTAAGAACGTGGTTGTCAAATTAGGCCGTGGGGAACTAGTGGAAGGCAAAAAGCGGAATTTTAGTAAGGATGAGATTGGGGAAATGGCGATTGCCACAGACAATTTGGTTTCTGGCCTAAAGGCTACCACTATTTTTGCGGAAAATATTGGTAGTGGTAAATATAATTCAGCATTTACACCACTGAGTGAAAACGATGTACTAGGGAACGCGCTATTGAATATGAGAGCGAACCTGTCACAGGTAGCCGATGAGGACAAGAAAAGAAATTGGGCAACGGAAGGCATTGCGAAGTTTGGAGAGCTTCTCAGAAGCAACAACAGCGATGTGCAAAAACTGTGTGACGAAATCATAAGTAGTATAGTGAAGTACATGAATGCCAACCAAGGTGCCCTTTATTTGATTGATGATACGGATGACTCAGAAGAAAAAACAATGTCGATGACGTCCTGCTATGCGTGGGACAAAAAGAAATTCGTCAACCAGAAAATTTACAAGGGAGAAGGATTAGCAGGACAAGCCTGGCAAGAAATGGATACCATTTACATTACAGACGTACCGCAAAACTATATACGGATTACCTCTGGATTGGGCGATGCGAATCCTACCTCCATTCTTATCATGCCATTAAAAGTCAATGATCAGATTTTTGGTGTCATTGAACTAGCGTCTTTCTCGACATTTGCCGAACATGAAATTGAGTTTGTGAAGAAGGTGGCTGAGAGCATTTCCTCTACGGTATCTACAGTGAAAATTAATGCACGAACGCAAAAGTTATTGACAGAGTCTCAGCAGATGACTGAAGAGATGAGAGCGCAAGAGGAGGAGATGAGGCAAAACATGGAGGAACTACAAGCCACGCAAGAACAAATGCAGCGGGGCCAGTCAGAAACATCTTCTATTCTTTCATTGGTTGAAGAAAATTTGGCCACCATCGAGTTTGACAAAGGCGGCACAATCTTAAAAGCGAATACTAATTTTCTAAAGACTATGGGCTACTCATTAAATGAGGTCGTGGGCCAGCATCACCGTATTTTTATGCCCAAGGAAGAAAGAAACACCGAGGGCTACCGACAGTTTTGGAAAGATTTAGCAGTTGGTCGGGTAAGGTCTGGAGAATTTAAACGTATTAATAAGAACGGTGAGGAGGTTTGGATATTAGCTAGTTATGCTCCTGTTCTCAACATAGATGGAGACGTGATCCGGTTGATGAAGATAGCACAAGACATAACCCCCTATAAGAAGAAGCAATGATAGGTTATCTTCAAAAACCAAAAAGCCCCGTCCGTCTGATGGGGCTTTTTGTTACCTAAACCTAAACCTATGTGAGAATTACTCTATATGTTCCATTCAACGGACTTCGGTTTAACAGGTTGCGGATTAAAGTTTAATTTTTTTTGCGACTCTAAAAAGAGCTGTTTATTTCAATTTTGACTGAAATTGCTTCTTAAACTTTTCAACCTTCGGGCGCACTACGTATTGGCAGTAGCTCTGGTTGGGGTTCAACTCAAAATAATTTTGGTGGTAGTTTTCAGCGGGATAATAATCCGGCAAAGGGCTGATCTCTGTCACTATGGGATTTTGGTACACTTTTGAAGATTCTAGCTGACTTTTGTATTCTTCCGCAGCCTGTCGCTGATCATCACTGTGGTAAAAAATAACAGAACGATATTGTGTGCCTTCATCAGCACCTTGTTTGTTGAGGGTAGTGGGGTCGTGGGTGTTCCAAAAAACTTCCAGCAACTCTTCAAATGATACTTTTGAAGGGTCAAAGGTAATTTGAGCCACTTCTGCATGACCGGTTGTCCCAGTGCAAATCTCCCGATAAGTCGGATTCTTTACCTTGCCGCCTGCATAACCTGATACCACCTTACTGACCCCTTTTACATTTTGAAATACGGCTTCGGTACACCAGAAACACCCGGCACCAAAAGTGGCCAACTCCAATTGGTTATCGCTCATAATTTTTGATTTGGATTTAAAAAACCAGTCACGATCTATAACCTAATTTTCAACGGAAAGGTTCTAGCATTTTCAATTAATACCTTCTGTAGAAGTTAGCCAGCTGTTGAGAGAGATTGGTTTTTAGGTTTGAGATGGCCTGATTATACAAACTCTGGTCATCTGGAGCAGCCTCTGTTCGCTTGGTAAGATTAACCTGGTCAGCGTTCATCGCCCGGTTATCTCCCTTGAAAGTTGCCCATGTGTATTGCCATTGTGAATTGCCTTCCACAGCATTGTTCAACAGAAAGGCATTACTTTTTGCATCGGTCACGGAAAGAGTTGCATTGCTGTAGGCTCTCTTGGTTTTAGTGTAGTACGTGATAGTTCCGGTCACTTTTTCCTTCACATCTTGCATTTTTCCATCGGCACCTTTTTTTTCTCCCACCTTTACTTCTCTCTCAAGGTTTTCGTTTCTGGATGAAAATTGCGGGCGCGCATCCTGCCGATAATCATTGAAAATAATTTTTAAATATTGTTGTGGGGGCACTGTATCTTGTTGCTCGATGGGTCGAAACGAGATGAACTGCCGTTGCAAAGAATTGATTATTGGCTGGAGGCTTCCATAATTAATTCGAGAGGCATTAATCTCTTGATAGGCAACTCGTAACGTGGCGTTAAATTCAGCTTGCGTCATCAATTCAATTACTTCCCGATAACCCGACTCGTATTCATTCGCTTCTTTGAAGCTGAAATAGGCCAGCTTCGCATCATCGCGTGTATTTTTTAGCATGTATTGAATGCCATCGTTATAGCTTTCTTCTGCGGCCTTCACTTTTACTTCCGCCAATTCTTTAAATCTCGTTACCGGGTTAGTGATAATCTTCATCGCTCCCAACGAGGTTTTTATTTGTGTGTTCAGGTTGTTTATTTGATTATAACCTTCCACCGCATTCCGCCATTTCCGAGGATCGTCAGCAGTTATTCCATTCTGAATGCGCGTCTGAATAAAATCGATGGCAAGCGGATAACTTTGTTGCAAAACAACTTTTGCTTTTTTATGATCAGGTTTAGCTCGCAGTCTGGTCACTGACTCAAGTACCGCCTCGTAATAGTTTCCATTCTTAAGTGCCGCTTTCCCTGATGAACAAGCTTCTAAAAGCGAAATAAGAGCTATAAAAAGCACCAACGTTTTCGATTTCATTCTCGGTATCAATTTTTTTAAAGGTGGTTAGAATAATGACTAAATGCCAAACAGATCTACTAAAACATCATCGATCAGGTTTCTCCAGTTACCCCAACTGTGTCCTTCATTCACTTCCCGATAATGGTATATGCAACTATTGGCTTCCAATACTTCTTTCATTTTTCGGCTTTCTTTGCTTGTATCATTTATCAAGCCAGAAGTCATTGAGATTTTGATTGAAGGAGCGACTTGATTTGTGCAAAGCTGATAGATCTGCGGCTTGGTCCAAAATGCGGGAGATTGGATGCCCACCAGCCCAAATACACCAGGCCTGGTAAACGCAAAATAAGTGGCCGCGAGTCCGCCCATCGATGTTCCCATGATGCCTCGTTCGCTTGCCAGTTTAGAGACGGGAAAACTTCTTTCTATTTCTGGGATCAACTCATTCGTAAAAAAGTCGAGGTATTGTGTATTCATTGCCAACTCCTGCATCCTTCTGTTGTTAGAACGATTGATTGGTTCTCGGTGATCGACAAAAACAGCAGCAATAGGTTTGATTTTTTTTTCCGCGATCAAATTGTCGAGCACCGTTGTCATGTTTCCTAGTTGTGGATGGAGATACTCGTAACCATCCGTTACATAGATCACGGGGAGTTGACCTAATTTTTGAAACCCAGCCGGCAAGTAAATGCTATACGTCACTTGATAGTTCAGGATTTTGCTATTGATCAGAATATCACTTTTGATCGTGCCATGTTCAACTTGTTTGGCTTGCTGTTCAACCGATTCTTTCCAATCAGGCATACGCAACTCTGAGTTGGCGCTACCTCCGCCTACACCGCTCCATTGTTGGTGGGGATTGGATGGGTCAAGAATCCAATTGTTGCCGTCTACTAGAATCTTATAGTCTAGTCGTGCGTTTTTCGGAAACTTTGCCTTTAGGATCCATATCGAGGTTCCTTTTATATTTACTCCTTTGCTGATGAATGTCTTGTCATAACCCCACCCGTTAAAGTCGCCCATCCAAGACACGCTGATTGCTTTGCCGTAGAAAATAAAGGCGACTGAGTCTTCGACAATAAAAGGAATGGTGTTCTTCTTTTTGAAAACTTCAAACTGCACACTGTCTTTGAGCGACTGAATAGTGTTGGTAAAACCAGAATAGTCTTGAGCGCTCACCAAGAGGCGAGAGGTAATCAAAAATCCTACAACCGCTATGGCTCGCATGCTGTCAATTAAACAACTACTTCTTCAGACGACCTCACTCGGAGTGAAAGCAACGATGCAATGATCATGCAGACGCCTCCAAAAACTAAAATGTAAATAGACTGGCCACCGAAAACTGTTTTCAATAAAAAACCGAGTACCGTGCTCGCAATGATTTGAGGGATTACGATGAAGAAATTGAATACACCCATATAATAGCCCATTTTTTCTGGAGGCAACGACCCGGAAAGCATCGCGTAAGGAATGGAAAGAATGCTTGCCCAGGCAATGCCGATTCCTACCATTGAAAGCAAAAGCATATCCGGGTTTGAAATAAAAATAATTGATATCAACCCAATACCCCCACACATCAATGCGATAAAGTGGGTCACCCTTCGGCTGGTATATTTGGCAATGATGGGAAGAAGAAGGGCCGCCACGGCTGCAATGCCGTTGTAGATACCAAAAAGCAAGCTCACCCAATCTGCGCCATCATTGTAGGCAGTAGAGGTGGGTTCATTCGTATTATAAATGTAACTCGTGACAGCCGGAGTGGTATAGATCCACATAGAGAATAAAGCAAACCATGAAAAAAACTGTACGTATGACAACTGCACCATTGTTTTGGGCATGGTATTGAAGTCTTTTACAATGTGCACCAGTCCCAGATAAGATCTTCCCTGACGGATGTATAAAACTGCGAGTAGGTGAACAAAGCCGAAAATGCTCAACCCTCCGCCAAGCACATACAACTCTTTTTCCAACTCCATATAGTTAACGATCCAGGTGAGAATCATTCCCAGGATAAGGAGAAACGCACCCACTTTCTGCAACTTAGTTTTGGTGCCTTCCTCATCCTCAATTTTTCTCTTTTCGCGATTTCGCAAGTTGTCATGGTGTGGTTCTGGTGGGTATTCTTTGGTTGTAAATACGGTCCACATAACGGCTGAAAAAAGCATAAACGCGCCCGTGTAAAAGGCGTAACGAACTGAGGGTGGTATCTCACCCGGATTTTCAGCAGTATTTGAAATCCCAAACCAATTTGTGAAAATATAAGGCAGAAAGGAGGCTACAATAGCTCCTACACCAATAAAAAAACTCTGCATAGCAAAACCGCTGGTTCGTTGAGAAGGAGGAAGCATGTCACCTACGAATGCGCGGAATGGCTCCATGCTAATATTGATCGAAGCATCCATGATCCACAGCACACCTACAGCCATCCACAAAACATGTGCATTGGGCATCATGCAAAGCGCCAAAGACGCCAGTACCGCGCCCACCGCAAAAAATGGCCTCCGTCTACCCCAGGTAGGGTGCCAGGTTCTATCGCTATAGAAACCAATTATAGGCTGTACGATTAATCCGGTTATGGGTGCGGCTGCCCAAAATAGAGCGAGGCTGCTAGGCTCTGCCCCTAAGGTTTCGAAAATTCTACTTGTGTTGGCGTTTTGAAGGGCAAATCCAAACTGGATTCCTAAAAATCCAAAGCTCATGTTCCAAATCTGCCAGAAGCTGAGTTGTGGTTTTGGTTTGCCAAGAGAAGGTGAGGTCATGGTGGGTTAATTTGAAGTAGATGAAGTTAGTATTTCAAACGAATGCGGGTTTAAGGTAAGCGTTGCCTTCTTATTTTCAAATTCTATTTTTCCGGTAAAATTTGTTTTCGCTGAGGCGGGCACTTCGCCAATGTCTATTTTTTGTACCTCTGCCGACTTATTAAACACCACCCAAACCTGATCTTGAAAATAACTTCTCCGATACAACATGATGTTATCCGAGGTTGTTAACCAATTGAAATCGCCAAACAATAGAGTCATTGAGTTTCTGCGTAAGTGAGCCAACTTTTCTGTTGTAGCCCGATTGCGGTGCTCTTGATCTGACAGATTCTCGAAACGCATCATCCGCCTGTTGTCGGGATCGTTGCCACCAGGGTCTCCAATTTCATCGCCATAATAGATGACGGGGATGCCCGGAATTGTCATCATGAAAGCGGTGAGTGATTGAAGTTTTGAATAAGCGACAGTATCCTTGATTTCTATTTTTCTTTTCCAACCTGCCTTTTTAGCATCTTCATCAAAGCGAACAGAACCATCGGCATAAGAAATAAACCGGGCCCTGTCCTGATTGCCGGTGATGTTTCCCATCAGGTTATGGTCACCAAACCACGACATGCTTTCTGTCAAGGAATTGCTTAACCGAGTGAACGGCACTTCGTCTCTGGCGAAAGTATTTACTGCATCATCATACACGTTGAAGTCAAACTGTGCATCCAGCATGCCGGTGTTTACGTAACTGTTGACGAGTTCACGACTGCCATAGGTTTCTCCGATTTGATAAATCGGGCGCTTCACTTTTAATTTTACTTTTTTGGTCAGCTCTCGCCAAAAAAGCAAATCGATATGTTTAGACGCGTCATGGCGAAATCCGTCCAGCTCATATTTCTCGAGCCAAAACAGAGCCGTATCAGTCATGGGGCCAACAACTTCTGGCTTGCGCAAATCGAGCGTGGGCATAAAAACATCAAACCAGGTGGTTAGTCGCTGGTCGTCCCAACGTTCCGTGTTGATCGTGCCATCGGGTAAGTAAAGAGGAGTGAACCATTCCGGCTTTAGCTTAACAAGTGGGTGTTCCTGATGAACGTGATGGGCGACATAATCAAGAATCACATTCATATTCTGGGCATGGGCTTCATTCAAAAGCTCTTCGAGCTCGGCTTTGCTTCCAAAACGATAGTCGATTTGTTGAAGTGAAACCGGCCAATACCCATGATAGCCAGAAAAAGTAGTAGGTGGGTCAATGTACTTTCCATAAGCACCTTTTGGGTTTTGTGAAATAGGAGAGAGCCAAATCGTATTTACCCCCAATTTTTTAAAGTACCCGTCTTTGATTTTTTGAGTTACACCGGCAATATCACCACCGTAATAATTTGCTTTTGGCAATATGTTGGGATCTTTGACAGGTTCGTCATTTTCTTTTTTTCCATTCTTGAAACGATCAATCATCATGAAGTAAAGTATTTGCGCCTCCTTGTCTTGCCGAGTAAGAGCCGCTGCATCTAAAACCACTTCTCCATTTTGCAATGGAATCAGCACATCATTGGAAATGCCCGTTTCATTTGCCGCCCACACACGAACGTGACTTCTCTCTTCCTTTTTTGCTTGATCGGGTATGGGTATAATCAACTGATCTTTTTTCTGAACAACGGGCAACGAAAAGTTTTTCCAATAAGCGGTCACTTCTGTGGCAGGATTTGACAGTTGTAAGGTGATTGATTGCCCACTCGTTTTATAGGTAGTTAGGTAAGGTAGCTTTTTGGCATCCGGACGTTCGATTTTTAACAAAGAATTCCATCCTCCTGCTCCGTTGTCGATCGAGTCGTTGTTGGAGGGGTCACGGATTTCTTTACCATCAACCACAAAAAGATATTGGTAGTTACCCGGATTGAGCAGAAGCGAAAGCCTAAACACTCCTCCTTCGTTTTTAAATTCAGACGCTGCGGAATTCCACGCATTGAACTCGCCTTTCGTTTTTACCTCTTTTGCTTTACCGGCATAAGTAAATGTGACTAGCTTTTTATTTATTTTTTGAAGGGGAATGGCGTACGACACCCCGCTACTCCACAATTGCAATGATGCTATTGTAGATTTCATTTCGCCCGTTAATGATAGATTCCTGCCATCTCTATTTTGAGTAAGCCCTGTTGGGACAGAAATCGAATCAATCTTGGCTAAGTCAAGAACGTAGTCTTCCAGATTTACATAGGTTGAATCAGGATTAATAAGTAGCGGAGACGCGTTGCCTATAATCAAGCCAGTATCATTGAATTGAACCTTACTCTTTTTTTCACAAGAGCTTAGTCCAATTAAAAGGATGGCCAAGAAAACACAAACAACATTACCAGTTGATAACAATCTTTTTAGTTTCATTGGTAGTGGCGACATAGGGTAAATTTATTTTAGGTCCTTCCGGCTGTGTGTTCACCGGATCATAATTCCGAATGGATTCAACAAAGCGATACTCTTTCCAATTAACTGATCTTGCGACCCCATTAACACGTACTTCACTGACCGAATGAAATCCATGCAAGTACACTTTCAAGTTGGTATAGGGAGATGTAAAGGTTCCTTCTTTGTCTTGAATAATTATTTCGTTCTTCTCTGGTGTGTAGGCAATTTTTCGTTTTGAGAATACTCCTTGCTCGTGTTCAAAGGATATTCCATCATCTTCATAAAGTGTAAAATCGTTGTAGGTATCACCCTTGTAAACATGGATTTCAAGCGTGTCGCCATAGTCATTTGTATTTCGTCCGGCTCTTTCTTTCATAGGAATGATGGACGATCCTTTCACATACACAGGAAGGTGGTGAATCGGGCAATCTTCCACGAATTGTTGATTTCCCCCACGCAATTGATCTGTCATTAAATCATACCAGGTGCCTTGTGGTAAATAGACCCGCAGCAAGTCCTTGTTGCTTTCTACAGGAGCGACTAATAGTGCAGGGCCAAATAAATATTGATTGTGAAATTGATGATCATATATCTTCTCATCGAATGGAAAATAAAATGCAAGGCTTCTGTTGATGGGCATACCCGTTTTGGCAGCGTCAAAAAACAATGAGTAGAGATACGGCATCAGGCGATACCGAAGCTTCATGTAATAGCGGGCAATCTCTTCTACCTTTTCTCCGAACGACCACGGCTCTGAGTCTCGTGTGTTGATCATCGTATGTCCACGGAAGAAAGGAGAGAATGCCCCGATAGAAATCCATCGCGCAAAAAGTTTTTCATCGGTATTCCCTACAAATCCTCCAATATCATAGCCGGTAAAGGCCATTCCAGAAAGTCCCATGCTGTTCACGAGTCTGACGCCCGCCAGCATGTGCGCATCGTACGCTACGTTATCCCCCGTCCACACAGCCGCATAGCGCTGAATGCCTGCATAGCCCGAACGCGTCAGGTTAAAAGGGCGCTTGTTCATCAATTTTTTTGTTCCTTCATACGTACTTCGCGCCATCATTAGACCGAAGAGATTTCGTCCTTCACGCATCGTTGTCTTGCGTCCTTCTAAATCAAACTCAATTAAATCGGGCAGCGTGTTTCCCCACGTGGCAATTTCATTCATGTCATTCCAAAAACCTTCCGCACCAAGAGCTACATATTCTTTGAAATGAGTGCCCCACCACTCGCGTGCAACGGGGTTTGTAAAATCGGGGAAGTGGCACCAACCAGGCCACACCTGCCCACTGTAAAGCCCACCGTCAGGATATTTTAGAAAAATGTCTTCTTTTATCCCTGAGTCGTATGTCTCATAACCAGGCTCTATTTTGATACCAGGATCGCACATCAAAACGACATGAAAGCCCAACTTTTTCAATTGATCAATCAGGCCTTTCGGGTCCGGAAAGTTTTTCTTGTCCCATGTGAATATTTTGTAGGCATCCATATAGTGAATGTCTAAGACAATCGTGTCTGCCGGCAGGTCACGCTCGCTAAAGTTTTCCGCTACGCGTAACACTTCTCGATCAGGGTAATAGCTGTAGCGGCATTGTTGATACCCGAGACTCCAGAGTGGTGGGAGAGGAGTGCGCCCTGTCAAAAAAGTATATGATTTTACTATTTCACCTACTGACTCGCCTGCGATGAAGTAGTACCGCATCTCTCCGCTGTCTGCGGAAAAACTAGCAAATCGATCATTGGACGCACCGAAGTTAAATACACTCCTATAGCTATTGTCAAAAAAAATACCGTACGTTTTTGAGTGATGAACACCAATGTAAAAAGGAACTGAGCAATACAAAGGATCGGTATCCGTTCCGTAGGCATAGGCGTCTGTATTCCAATTGATGTATCCTCTTCCTCTTTTATCGAGTGGGCCAGTTTTTTCGCCCAATCCGAGAAAGCGTTCGCCTTCCTGCAACTTTTTATAACAGCTTACTTGATCGTTGATCCACTGAATGCCCAGGCCGGCATCATCTTCGTTGATCAGCACATCTTGCAAGTCGGTCATTTGAACTCTCACAGGTGATTTGCTGATTGTTACTTTGAGCGCGGAGGTAGTAAGCTGGATTTTTTCGGGTAAATCAGAAATGGAAAACTCGATCTTCATCGGTGTACCCACCACCGCATAAGAAAAGTCCTCTTCCCGCTTTCCCATGTACCCCCAAACTTGAACAATTCGTTCGTCAAAGAAGGCAATGCTCACATTCCCAAAAGAGGTTTCTATGTCTATTCCGCATTCGTTTTTTTTGTAAGAGATAAGTTGGCCAAGCCCCTTGCTGGCAGATCGATTCTGGCGGTCTTGCATAAACTGTTGTTATAAAGTTCTGGAAATAAAAATAAAGTGTTTCGTTAATCCTAACGAAACCCCTAATCAAAAATCAGAAAACGATTGCACTTGGTTTCGGCCAACTTTTATGTTAGTTTCACTTCATTAATTTTTTTGATACATCAGATCGGCAATGTTTGCGTATGGAAAACCCAGTTGATAAAATCACTCAGTCGCCCCTTTTACCCCGCTACTTGGAAGAAATTCAGGTTTTCTGGCACAAGGAAGAGGGTAGGCGGAAGCAATTTTATAAAGAGATGGACGACCGAAAGGTGGAGTTTATTAATGGCGAAATCTACTTTCAATCGCCTGTAAAGTTACAGCATAATGAAGCGGGAAAGTTTTTGCTGAAATTAATCGACATTTTTGTTGAGTCCAGCCAATTGGGCTTTGTCGGTTATGAGAAAATGCTCATTTCGCTTACTCGAAATGACTATGAGCCAGATATTTGTTTCTGGAATAAAGATAAATCGATAGACTTCAAGAGAAAACAAATGCAGTTTCCTGCGCCAGACTTGGTGGTAGAAATTTTGTCAGAGAGCACCGAGCTGATCGATAGAGGTGTGAAGTTTGAAGACTATGCGCAGCACAACATTGCTGAATATTGGATTGTTGATGCCGAGAACCAAACTATCGAACAGTATGTTCTGGAGTCTGGCATTTACGCCTTGAAGCACAAAGCAAAAAATCAAGAGATCATTTTCTGCCAAGTTTTGACAGGATTTGACATTCCCGCAGTGGCCGTTTTCGACAAAACTGCGAATGTGGCCATGTTGAAAAAGCTGTTGTCGACCGAAAGCTAAACCGCGCTTGTTTATTTACTTTTTCCTTGCTTTTTTTTAAGCGAAGAGTTCCGGATAATCAATCTCGTTTTTAGGATTTTTATCTCTTCCACTGCTTCGTATTGGTCCTTTACTTTCAATTCAATTTGACGAATCAGCAAACGGGCAGCTTCCTGCCCCATCTCAAAACCTGGTTGGTCGATGGTCGAAAGAGAAGGCTCCATCATTTCGCCAATGAACCAATTGCTGAAACCAATGACGGCAATATCCTCTGGAATTTTCAGCCCCTTTTCTTTTATGGCCATCATCGCGCCCATGGCCATGGGGTCATTGTTTGCGAAAAGCCCATCAATTTTTACGGAACCCTTTAAAAACTTTTCCATCACCGTTTTCCCTTCTTCAAAGGTGCCCTCATTGCAGGCAAGGATGAGTTTTTCGTTGACTTCCATTTTATTTTCTTTCAATGCGTCCTTGTATCCGCGCAACCGATCGATACTGATGATCAGGTTGGGTGCGCCTACCAAATGCACAATGTTCTTGCATCCCTGCGAGATTAAATGGTTCGTTGCTTCCTTCGCGCCCGCGTAGTCATCAACAATCACCTTGCTGGAAGTAGGGCTGTTGTACATCCGATCATAAAACACAATAGGAACGCCTTTGGAGATGATCGATTCAACGTGGTCAAAATTGGTCGTTTCTCTAGAGAGCGATAACAACATGCCATCTACGCGGCTGTTAAAAAGAGCCTTCACGTGGGCTACCTCGCGGGTATATGATTCATTCGACTGAGCCAGGATTACATTATACCCTGCTTGATAAGCTACATCTTCGATCCCGCTGATTACAGTAGAAAAGAAAAAATGCACCACTTCAGGTATGATCACTCCAATCGTATTCGTCTTTTTCTGGCGGAGGTTGAGTGCTACAATATTGGGTTGATAGTTCAGTTTTTCCGCCAGTGCATTCACCGCCTTTTTGGTATCCACCGAAATATCAGGATGGTCTTTTAATGCGCGCGAAACGGTGGAGGGCGAGATGTTAAGCTCTCGGGCAATGTCTTTGATCGTTATTTGGTTGAACTTCATGGAGGTTTTTAAAACAGTTGATTAAAAAAAAATTTCGCAAACGGTTGCGGTCACGTTTTCAGCAAATTTTTAAGGGTTTTTATAGTGTTTCAAAGTAATGCACTCAATATATTTAACCAAAATTTGTTGGCTGATCAGTGCAATCTAACAAATTTGATTTCGATTAAATACAAGTTTTTTTAATTAACCCTAATTTTTATTCTATGACCAAATTTTACCGAACAGTGAGTAAGTACTTGGCGGTTTTCCTGGTTTTTGCGTCCCTCGGGCTGCAAGCACAGGAGCGTACCGTGTCAGGGAAGGTTACCTCTTCCGATGATGGATCACCAATTCCAGGAGCAAACATTCTGGAAATCGGTACCACCAACGGAGCAGTAACAGATGGAGATGGCAAGTTCACCTTGAATGTTGGTGCAAACGCCACGTTGTCAATTTCGTTTATTGGTTACAAAACCACGCAGATTGTAGTAGGGACCCAAACGAACATAGATGTAGTGTTGGTTTCTGATGTTACCGCTTTGCAGGAAGTAGTTGTAATCGGTTACGGTGAGGTTCAGAAGAAAGATGCAACTGGTGCAGTCCTTGCTATTTCGAATAAGGACTTCAACAAAGGTGTTCTTACCTCGCCTCAAGATCTTTTAGTGGGTAAATTTGCCGGAGTTCAAATAACTTCTGCGGGAGGTGCTCCAGGGGCGGGTAATACAATCCGTATCAGAGGTGGTTCATCGCTCCAAGCAAGCAACGACCCGCTAATTGTAATAGATGGGTTTCCAGTTGACAATATCCCGTCAACAGGGACCGGGTCGTTAGGCGGTGTCTCAAATCCACTTGCGGCTTTAAACCCTAATGATATAGAGACTTTCACTGTCCTCAAAGATGCCTCGGCAACAGCCATTTATGGTTCGCGCGCAACAGGAGGAGTCATCATAATTACTACCAAAAAGGGTGTCTCGGGAAAACCTCAATTCTCCTACAACGCCAATGTTTCAGTAGCATCACCCATCAAATTTGTCGATGTAATGAGTGCTTCTCAATACAAGTCGCTGGTGAATACCTTGGCTCAAACTGGCACTTCTGGCATCGATGCAGCGGCTGTTGCTAAATTGGGTAATGCCAATACAGATTGGCAAAAAGAGATTTTTCGAGATGCTATTTCGCACGATCACAATTTGAGTGCTTCAGGTTCATTGAAAAACATGCCTTATCGCGTCTCTTATGGATACACAGATCAACAGGGTATTTTGAAAACGACTGGTTTGCAACGCCACTCGTTGAACATTAATGCCAGTCCATCGTTTTTGAATGGAGACTTAAAACTAGACATGAGTGTAAAAGGTAGTGTAACCTTCAACAACTTTGGAGAGGCTGGCGCTGTAGGAAATGCAGTTGCCTTCGATCCTACACAACCTATCAAAGACGCTGCCGCGCAACAATATGGAGGGTATTTTTCTTGGCTGAGCAAGGGCGCAATTAATAGTACGTCCAACCCCGTTGCCCAATTGGATCAAACCGATAACCAGTCCACGTCTAATCGTTTGATTGCTAGTATTAAAGCAGACTACAAACTTCCGTTTTTTCCGGATGTAAAATTGACAGTCAATGCTGGTGTAGATAGATTTGTTAGTGACGGGTTTAACAGAGCACCGCTTACAGCAGCGTTTGCCAATAACAATGGTATCTTAGTAGGGAGAGACGATACTTATGGAGGCAGAAATCAGTCTGAGTTATTAGACATTTATGTGAACTACCTAAAACAATTTGGTCAGCATAAAATTGATTTCACGGCTGGTTATGGATGGCAGCATTTTTACAGAGAGGCATATAGTATCAATAAGAATACAGCTCGCACCTTGTCGCTTCCTTCAAAATCAGAAAACTACTTGGTTTCTTTTTTTGGGCGCTTGAACTATACGTTCAATGGAAAGTACTTGTTGACAGCGACCTTAAGAAATGATGGTTCTTCTCGTTTTGCCGGTGCAAATCGGTGGGGCTTGTTCCCTTCTGTGGCATTGGCTTGGAAGATGAAAGATGAGTCTTTCCTATCTAAAATTGACGCTATTTCTGATTTGAAGCTGCGGGCAGGATACGGACAAACAGGACAACAGGATATTGGCGGAGATTACTATCCCTATCTAGCTACCTATCAGGTGTCGGATGCACAAACTCAGTATCAGTTGGGATATAATTCAGACGGTAGCCCACGTTTTTACAATACGCAAAGACCAAACCCATATGATCCAAATATCAGATGGGAGACCACCACTACTATCAACGTGGGTTTGGATTTCGGTCTTTTTGACGACAAGGTGACCGGTTCGGTAGAAGTGTTTCAGCGCGACACTAAGGATTTGTTGAATAATGTTCGTATCCCTAATGGTTCTAATTTTTCCAACTTCCTTACTACCAATGTAGGATCTATGGAAAACCAAGGTGTTGAGGTTACGTTGAGTACACGTGCTGTGACAAAAAAGGACTTCACATTGCATGTGGGTGCAAATTTTACTGCTATCAACAACAAGATCACCAAGCTTAATCTAACAAACGATCCGAACTTCATTGGAAATTTCACAGGAGGAGTTGGTGTAGCCACCAATATTCAAAATAACCAAGTCGGTTTTCCGGTTCGTTCCTTTTTCCCTTACCAGCAAGTTTACAATACAGCTGGCAAGCCTATCGAAGGTTTGTTTGTTGACCGCTCAGGAGATGGCGGTAACGTGTTGGGTAATGATAGAAATCGCTTCCGCTACAGAAGGCCTGAACCCGATTTCTTAATTGGTATCAACTCAAGAGGAAATTATAAGAAGTTTGATTTCTCTCTTTCTGGTCGCTTGAGCATTGGAAACTACGTGTATAACAACGTTGAGTCAGGTAGGGCATTTTATAATGGCGTGTATGACCTCGGACACTTCCGTAATGTACCTACTTCTATCAATGATGCACAATTCACCACACAACAACTCTTGTCTGATTACTACATCCGAAATGGTTCGTTTTTCAGAATGGACAATATGAGTGTGGGTTATAGCTTTGACAGAGTGTTTGTTGACCGCTTGAAGGCAAGACTTAGTTTGACGGTTCAAAATGCTTTCTTGGTCACCAACTATAAAGGCATTGACCCCGAAATCGAGAATGGAATAGATAACAATATCTATCCCCGTCCTCGCACGTTTTTGTTAGGTGTTAATTTTACTTTTTAACCAATGATTCATATCAGTATGAAAAAACAATATTTTAATCGCTATTCCATCGGAACACTCACGCTAGTGGTTCTGATGATGTCGTGTGTCAGCGATCTGGACGTAAAACCGATTGACCCATTTGTTAAGAGTGCAGATAAGGTTTATACAACCAAGGATTTGTACAAGGAAGGTCTGGCGAAGTTGTATGCAACCTTTGGGCTTACAGGCCAACGAGGTCCAGCCGGTAACCAAGATGTAGGTGGTGTAGATGAAGGGTTCAGTAGTTTCGTCCGCTCGCTTTGGTATATGCAGGAGTTGACCACCGATGAGGCGGTTTGGACGTATGGCAATGACGCAAACGGAACCATCTTCAATTTACACTTCAATACATGGTTGCCTTCAGATGGTATTCCAGAAGCGTTGTATGCGCGTATCGCCAATGTGGCTGCTTTGAGCAATGAGTTTATTCGCGTCACGGCAGGGAAAACAGACGATCCGGATTTTAAGAACTTCCAGGCAGAAGCGCGTTTTTTGAGAGCCTTGGCTTACTTCTATGGAATGGACCTGTATGGCCGTTTGCCTTTCTTGACTGAAAAGGATCTACCAGGTTCATTTTTCCCTCCTATGATCCAACGGGCGGCTTTGTTTGATTACATCGAGAAGGAGTTGAAAGCGATCAAGGCAGACATGGGTGCCCCTCGTTTTGAGTATGGACGCGCAGATAAGGCAGCTTGTGCGATGTTGTTGGCAAAACTTTATTTGAATGCAGAAGTTTACATCGCGCAGCCAAAATACACCGAAGCACTGACTGAATTGAACGAAGTGATTGCGGCCGGTTACGTGCTTTCTCCTCGGTACGCCAACTTGTTCCGTGCAGACAATGACAAGAACAACAGTGAAATCATTTTTGCACAGGCGTTTGATGGAGCCAGATCACAAGCTTATTCAATGACCCAGGTGATGATCAACGGTAATGCTGGCAATGGCGGTTGGGCGGGCTTGCGCACAACGTCAGCATTTGTCGGCAAATTCCCTGCTTTAACAGAGGCGCGCGCTATTTTTGCTACGGAAAGTAAAGGGCAAAGCCTTGAAATTGACGCGGTGAATGTAAGTACGCAAGGCTATGGCGTATTTAAATTTAGAAACATTACGGCTGCTGGGGTTGATGCACCGAATAATTCAACCGGTTTCCCTGATACCGACTACCCCATGTTCCGCTTGGCGGATGCTTACTTAATGTATGCGGAAGCAGTACTACGTGGCGGTGCTGGAGGCACACGCGCCAATGCACTTAGTTACATAAACGCCATTCGATCTAGATCTGCTGATGTAATCGCAGGAAACGCTCCCGGTGTAATTACAGATACTCAAATGACATTAGATTTTATTTTAGATGAGCGTGCGAGAGAGTTGTACTGGGAAGGACACAGAAGAATGGATTTGATTCGCTTTGGCAAATTCACGGGTGGCTCTTACCTATGGCCTTGGAAGGGTGGTATCAAAAATGGTACAGCCATTGACGATAAGTACAAGATTTTCCCTATTCCTTCCAGCGATTTGGGAACCAATCCTAATTTGAAACAAAGTGATGGGTATTAAAAATCAAACAATTAACTATACTATGAAAAACCTAAAGTATATTTTTATTCTAGTAAGTGCCTTTTTGGTTTTCTCCTGCGATAAAGAGGAGACAAAGGTCACTTTTTTGAAAAGCACACCACCCGAATTGGTGGTTTCCAGCACAGCTAATTTGGTGTTGAATAAGGCGCAAGAGAACTTCAGCTCGCTTCAATTTCAATGGACCAATCCAGTTTTTGAGTTCTCTAATGGAGTAAACACACAGAACGTTAGTTATGTACTTCAAATAGACCAAGGTGGAAAGGATTTTGGAAGTGCAAAGCAGATTGGACTCGGATTTACGAATGCAGTGTCCAGGTCATTTACTGTGAGGGAACTAAACAATACACTATCGGGGCTCGAATTGGCGGATTTTGTACCTCAGGATTTTGAATTTAGAATCAAAGCAACGCTATCGAATAACAGTGTGCCTGTTTATTCAAATGTCGTGAAGATTAAAATCACTACTTATTTGGATGTGGTTTTTCCAGTTCCAGCAAATTTGTACATCACTGGGGCAGCTACACCGAGAAGCTGGATGGCTGGTGGCGATGCTGAAGTTCTGTCCCAGAAGTTTGTAAAAGAAAACCCATTTACTTTTGTTCTGAACAGCGTACAACTTACTGCTGGTGAGCAATTTTTGTTGGTGCCAGTTTATGGCAACTGGAGTAACAAATTTGGCTTTACGGGGGCTGAGGCTGCAAACAATGTGAATGGAGATAGCTTCAAGCCAGAGGGAAGTAATTTCAAGGCTCCCGGCACCACCAAGGCATATAAGGTTACGGTTAATTTTAAGACGGGTAAGTATTCAGTTGAATAATCTAAAATATTGATGTATGAAGATAGGATTGAAATCAGTTGTGGTTGTTGCCTTGATGGCAGTAGCCGTGGGATGCGTCAAGTTAATAGAGCCAACGCCCAGTTTTGCGCCAAGTACAGTTGCGTTCAGCGCTTCTGCTTCTGCTACTTCGGTAGCTGCTGCGGCCGCAGATTCACTAAAAGCGGCACTTACTCTTACCTGGAACGACCCAAAGTTCTCGGTTGGATTGAAGAACAGCAAGTTTACAGTAATGGTCGCAAAGACCGGAACTAACTTTACTTCTTTTGCTTCAAAAGAATTTACAAACGCGTTAACCGGAGATTTGACAGGGAAAGACCTGAATGGCATGGCCTTGAAATTTGGTGGTGTCATCGGTCAACCCGTAGCACTGGAAATGATGGTAGTAGCTTCTCAGGCAAATAACAATGAGCCTAAAAAGTCCGCGGTGTTACCTTTAAGCGTAACCGCTTTTTCCGGCTTTGGATTGACTGGTTCCCCTGCTGCCCTTACAACCAATCCAGCAACACCATCGGCAACCGGAGTAACCTTTACGTGGAACAGAGCCTTTAGTGGTTTTTCTGGTGTAATCACCTATGAGTTGCAGCATGCTAAAACAGGTACTTCATTTGCAACGCCTACCACCGTTGCCGTTACGGGTTTTAGCAAATCATTCACTCACTTGGAACTGAATTCAATTGCGCTAGGCTACGATGTAGCTCCTTCAGTGGCCGGTAATGTGCTTTTCAGAATAAAAGCAACAAACGAATTGGGAGCCATCGCTTATTCGTCCACATCCACAGTTGCAATCACTCCTTACATCGCCATCAATTCTGTTGGAATTATAGGTGCAGCAACACCAGGTGGATGGGGAGCAGACACTGATTTGTATCGCCCAGACATGAGCAAGCCGTCCGAGTGGCAGGTGATTTTAAAATTGACGGGTGGCCAGAATTTATTGTTTATAGAAGACGATAAGTTTGACACGAAGTGGGGTGTGGGTGGAAAAGGCGGAGCAGATATTCCGATTGCAACCAGCGGCTTTTATCTGGCTAAGCTAAATGTGGCAACCGGGGTATATAGCTTTACACCGGTTACAGTTCCGTCTATTCCTAATGGGCTAAGCCTGACTGGTGACGGAATAGGAGGATGGGGAGTAGATACCAACCTTACTCAAAGCGGTACAGATCCAAACGTCTATACCGGTACGGTTAACTTGACAGTCGGGTCGGTTAAGTTTAGGCACACTGCTGGAAACTGGGATATAGATTGGGGAGGTTCAGCGGGCAATGATGACCCTGCGAACTTCCCGTCTTCCTGGGGTAAGAGAGGTGGTGGCGACATCAAAATCAATACGGCTGGGTCATATTTCGTATCTATAAACATTGCGACAGGAGAGTATGCTTTTGGCCCGACAAATCGGAGTACTTCTTACTCACAAGTGGGCTTAATTGGCGATGCAACACCAGGTAATTGGAACACTGATACCTTTATGAAAAAGAACCCTTCAAATCCCTTTAAGTGGTCAATGAAAGTAAATTTAGTAGCGGGCAAGGCACTCTTTAGAGCGAACAGCGATTGGGGTATCAAATGGGCGGATAAACCATTTCCGAGTGGAATAGGTTTATCGAATGGATCTGACATTGAGGGAATCACTCCGGGAACTTACCAAGTGACACTGAATACACTTAGCGGAGAGTATACCTTCACCAAGTAATGATTTTCAACTAAAATCGGGAGCTTTATCAAGGCTCCCGATTTTTTATTTTATCTACCTAAAGTTTTATGTTATGCTAAGAGGGGTTGTATGGTTTGCTTTTGTTGGCTTGCTTTTATCGCAAAAGAGCAATGCACAGGTTGTCACTACCTCACCTGCATTTCCAGTGGCAAATCAACCAGTAACAATTACAGTGGATGTTACGGGTACATCGCTTGCGAATTTTACCGCCTATGATGCGACTACAAATCCAGTGTACATTTGGACGTGGATCAGAAAGTCAGGCACACCTGATGCAGATGCCCCTACAAACGTCAATCCCGCCACTAGCGCACAAGATGCCGCCAAGTGTACGCGTGTATCTACGAATGTATATTCAATCACTTTTACACCCACTACGTTCTTCAACAAAACTGCGGCTGATATTCCACGGATTGGATTAAAGTTGAAAACGAAAAATTGGAACGAGAACAAGCAAACCGATGTAGATAAGTTCATTGATTTTTCCTCAGGCTTCAACGCTTCATTCGCTTCCCCAACAGAAACTTCCTTTTTCAAAAACACCGGAGAGCAAATTCCTATTACGGTGAATGCGTCAGAAAGTGCGACTCTAACCATCAAAGTAAATGGAGCTACTGTGTCGTCACAGACTGGTGTCTCCACGCTAAGTTATACGCACACTGTAACGGAGACGAGCGGCACCACGCAGGTTACGTGCGAAGCCGTTGCTGGCACCCAGACAAAAAACCTTGCGTTTAGTTACACGATCCGATCAACCACCGTCAATCAGGCTCGCCCAGCAGGGCTAAAAGATGGTATCAATTATTCTGCAGATCCTACGAAAGCTACCTTGTGCTTGTGGGCACCAGGCAAAAGTTCCGTTTACGTGATTGGTGACTTTACCAATTGGGATATTAATGCCTCCTACTTGATGAAAAAAGACGGGGAGCGGTTTTGGCTAGAGATTACTGGGTTAACCTCAGGCGTTGAATATGCCTTTCAATACTTGGTAGACGAAAGTCTTCGAATTGCTGATCCCTATACTGATAAGGTGTTGGATCCGGATGACTCGTTTATTCCAGCAGCTAATTATCCATCACTAAAGACTTTCCCTTCGAAGGCAGTTTCTGATAAATGGTATTTCAACAGATTAGCAGTGCTGCAAACAGGCCAACCACCCTACGTTTGGCAAGTCGCGAATTTCCAAAAACCAGCAAAAGAGAAGTTGGTGATTTATGAATTGTTGGTTCGTGATTTTTTTGGATCAAATGGAAGAAACTACCAGAACCTGATTGATACGCTATCCTACTTTAAGCGCTTGGGTGTGAATGCCATCGAGCTAATGCCCTTTACCGAGTTCAATGGCAATGAAAGTTGGGGATATAATCCTACGTTCATGTTTGCGCCCGATAAATATTACGGTACTAAAAACAAACTGAAAGAATTTATTGACAAGTGTCATCAAAATGGCATTGCAGTCATTTTAGATATGGTAATGAACCACCATGACGTACCTAACCCCTATGTGATGATGGATTTTGACTTCACTGCGTTCAAGCCAACGGCAAATAATAAATGGTTTAATACTGATGCGCGGCATCCTTTCAATGTCTTTTTTGATATGAACCATGAGAGTAGCTATACTAAAAAGTACCTAGATACGGTCAACCACTATTGGTTGAATGAGTATAAGATTGATGGGTATCGGTATGATTTGTCAAAAGGATTTACGCAAACAAATAACCCAAGTAATGTAGGAGCATGGGGTGCGTATGATGCGTCACGCATTGCCCTGCTCAAACGCATGTCCGATAAGATATGGGCACACACCCCCAATGCCTATGTGATGTTGGAACACTTTGCAGACAATTCTGAAGAAAAAGAATTAGCCGAATACAAAGCGAGTGAAGGAAAGGGCATGATGCTTTGGTCTGGTTTTCATGGTGCTTTCGGTCAAAGTACGAAAGGTGAGTCCTCAAATACAGATATCAGTGGAATATATTTTGCCAATCGAGGTTGGACAGTGCCACACAATATTGGCTATATGGAAAGCCATGACGAAGAACGGTTGATGTATGGCAACCTTCAGTCGGGACGTTCAAGTGGGAACTACAATATCAAAACGCTGAGCACAGCATTAGATCGCATCAAAGCAGCCAGTTTGATTTTTTATTCTATTCCAGGACCTAAGATGCTATGGCAGTTTGGTGAACTAGGCTATGAGTTTAGCATCAATACTTGTCCTGATTTATCGGTTAATTCGAATTGTAGAGTTGCTCCCAAGCCTGTAAAGTGGGAGTATCGTTCAGATCCGGTACGCAAGAGTTTGTTTGATGTGACAGCTGACCTGATCAAATTACGAATGACGCATACAGTATTCACCAATGGTGATGCAACCGTTGGTTCAGGCAGTGGCTTTGTAAAGCAAGTTTCTATTAAGAATAAGCCATTCAATCCTGCACCAACAACAACAGCAACTATGAATGTGGTTGCAGTTGCCAATTTTGATGTTGCTGTACAATCGCCACAGGTTACGTTTTCTCATACAGGCACATGGTATGACTATTATGGAGGAGGCCAGACAATTACTGTTGGCAGTACTTCTTTTACGATTGAATTGCAGCCGGGTCAATACAAGTTGTATACGGATGTCAATATTGGAGGAGCGCAAGTAGTTACCGGAACTGAAGAAAATGACGAATTGGCTATTCAACTTTTCCCGAACCCAACAAACAACGTACTCAAAATAGAGTCACCCGAACAAATCATTTCAGTTAGTCTTGTTTCAACGCAGGGGAGTAAGCAGCCATTGACTCGAATTGACAACACAAGTTGGGATGTTGCCTCAATCGCTACCGGATTGTACATCGCGGAAATTAGAACTGAAGGGGGTGTTGTACGAAAGCGAGTGATCAAAAAATAGTTGAGTAAAGGTTGAAGTTTGTTTGCAAGGCCATTGATCGAGTTCCTTGCACTGATACGACTTTTATTACTTTTGCGTAATCGCATCTTTCTGTGCCAATACATTTGTTAGCTCGTTTTGACTTTTTGAAACCGCGTTGGCCTTCGTCATGGTATAGTGCAGCAGTAGGATTTCTTTTGTTGTTTTTCTGCCAGAGTTGCGACAAGAAAGATGCCTCGTTGTTTACCCGACTAGAATCTGCTGAATCAGGAATTGATTTTGAAAATGCTATAGTCGAAACACCAGAGATTAATATTCTTACCTATGAATATACCTACAACGGTGGGGGAGTAGCCGCTGGAGATTTTAATAACGATGGATTGTGTGACCTTTTTTTTACTGGGAACACCGTTAGCAATCGCCTCTACCTGAATCTGGGCAATCTCCGGTTCAAAGACGTAACCAAAAATGCCGGTGTGGGTGGCCGTAGTCTCTGGAAGACAGGCACCACAGTGGTTGACATCAACAATGACGGCTGGCTGGATATTTATGTGTGTTACTCCGGCCCAGATCTAAAGAATAATCTTTCCAATGAGCTTTATATTAATGGCGGTTCATCAAACGGCTCGACTCCTGTTTTTAGAGAAAATGCAGCTGCCTACGGATTGGATGCGCCAGGTACTTTTTCTACACAAGCTGCTTTTTTTGATTATGATCGCGATGGGGATCTGGATATGTTTTTAATTAATCACGGAGTTCATTTTTATTCTCCATTTATCAACACCAATAAACTACGAAACGAGCGACACCCCAATTTTGGAAACAGATTGTATCGCAATGATCTTGTAGTTGATTCTACAAAACAAAGTTCACAGAAGCGGTTTTTCACTGAAGTAAGTAAGGAAGCCGGCATACATGGTGGAGGGCTCAATTTCAGTTTGGGTGTTTCAATAGGAGACGTAGATAGTGATGGGTGGCCAGATATCTATGTGGCCAACGACTACGAAGAGCAAGATTATTTCTATCTCAACAACCGAGATGGGACGTTCACCGATGCCACTAAAAAGTCATTCGGTCATTTGTCGAGAAATGGAATGGGAACGGATTTAGCTGACTTTAATAATGATGGGAAACTTGATTTGATTGAGGTAGACATGTGGCCAGAAGATAACTTCCGGCAGAAGTTACTACGAGGGCCAGATGATTATCAACGGTATCAGTTGATGTTGGACAGCGGATTCCATCATCAACAAATGAGAAATACACTCCAACTTAATAATGGAGTTGGACCTGATGGGTTCCCACTATTTTCTGAAATTGGTCAGTTGGCGAATGTATCTTCCACTGATTGGAGTTGGGCTCCGCTTTGGGTGGATGTGGATAATGACGGATATAAAGACTTGTTTGTTACCAATGGATACCTGCGCGATTTTACTAGTATGGATTTTTTGAAATATACGGTGGAGGATGAAAAACAGAAAGCGCAAAAGGAAGGTAAAGAGTTGGAATTGTATAAACTTATTAGCCAGATGTCCTCTACCAAAACCAGCGATTACTTGTTTCAAAACAATGGAGATATGACGTTCACTGATCGTTCCAAAGAGTGGGGGATCTATCAGCCAAACTTGTCTTTCGGTGCTACCTATGCCGATCTGGATAATGATGGAGATGTGGAACTGATTACGAATAACACAAACGAGCACGCGACTATTTGGGAAAATCATGCAAGCGATCAATTGAACAAAAATTTTTTAAAAATTAAACTGAAGGGCTCGGAGAACAATAGGATTGGGGTTGGTGCGCGCGTTGAGGTACAAACGGGAGACAGGACGCAGGTGCAGGAGTTAATGCTCACGCGTGGCTATCAATCTGCAGTGGATGCTTTGCTGTTGTTTGGTGTAGGCGATCAAAAAAAGATTGACCAGATAAGGGTCGCTTGGCCGGATGGAAAAATTTCGATCTTGGAAAATCAAATCTCCAATCAGCTTCTAGAAATCGACTATGGTCGTTCAATAGTTGATCTCTCTAAATCGGCAGCTGTGGCAAAGCCCTATTTTGAAGATGTGACAAAGGAACTTAACATCGACTTTGTTCATCGGGAAAATACATTTGTTGACTTTGATCGGGAGCCGCTGTTACCTTATCGGTTGTCAATGAGTGGACCTCCGTTGGCAGTCGCTGATTTAAATGGAGATGGAGATGATGATTTTTATGTGGGTGGTGCCGCAGGTCAGTCTGGGGAATTATTTCTTAGCAATAGCAAAGGGCAATTCGACAAGACGCCACAAAGTCCGTGGCAGATGGATGCCGCCAAAGAAGACGTTGGCGCAACTTTTTTTGATGTAGATGGCGATGGTGATCAAGATTTGTTTGTGGTAAGTGGTGGAAACGAATTTGAAAATGGAACTACCGAACAGGAAGACAGGCTTTATATTAATAATGGGAAAGGAGATTTTCAAAAAGCCATTGAGGGAAGTGCGCCTGTTGACCATGTGAGTGGCAGTTGCGTAGTTGCTGGAGATTATGATCGCGATGGCGACCTTGATTTATTTGTGGGAGGCAGTTCGTTGCCAGGGAAATTTCCCCTGCCGTCCCCAGGTGCTATTTTGAGAAATGAACGAGATACATCTACCGGCAGGTTTAAGCTGGTGGTTGCTACTAAAGAGGTCAATCCCGATTTGCGCGAACTAGGTATTGTAAAGGATGCACTATGGACAGATATCAATAAAGATGGCTGGTTGGATTTAATCGTGGTTGGCCACTGGATGCCCCTAAGAATCTTTTATAATAATAAGAGCGGCAAATTGATTGAATCAAAAAATGAAACGTTATCGAAATCAGGCGGCCTTTGGAATCGGGTAATTGCGGCTGATATTGATAGTGACGGTGACATTGATTTTATAGTAGGTAATGAGGGCCAAAACCTGCCGTGGAAAGCGACTACTGCGCATCCCCTCCGTCTTGCTGTGGGCGACTTCAATAGTGACTCAAAAATGGATCCCATCGTTTCGTATTTTAATGGAGAAGAAAGTTACCCCATTGCTTCGCGCGATGAATTATTAAACCAACTCAATCCGTTACGAAAGGTATATAGTGATTATGCTTCGTATGGTCGTGCGACTTCCACTGCGATATTTTCAAAGTTGGGAACGATAAATCCTAAGCAACTAAGCACCCAAACGTTGGCTTCATCAATTTTAGAAAACCTGGGTAGCGATCGATTTGCACCTGTTCCATTGCCGAAGGCGGCTCAGGTTTCCAGTGTGAATGCTATTGTAGTTGATGACTTTACCGGAGATGGTACAATAGATGTCCTTGTGGCAGGAAATAACTACGCTTATCGGAGTCAGTTTGGAAATTCAGATGCCGGTGTTGGTTTGATACTAACGAGAAATGCAAAGGGACAGTTTGAAGATGTTCCTCCATCGGTTACAGGTCTTTGGTTAACTGGTGATGTGCGAAACGTTCGCTCCCTAAAGAGAGCACGCAGTGGGTGTCTCCTATTGATCACTAGAGACAACAGTCGGCTATCAGTAATGAGACGATCGGGTGGAAAAGCATTCATTCAAACGAAAAAGTGAAATAGGACTATACAAAGCCTGTTTTTGATCTGATTACAACTTTTCCAAAAAATCTTTGTTTTTGCAAACGTTTGCGATACCGTTTTCCATTTTTGTTTAGGTTGTTTTGTAATAAATTGATAACATTGAGAGGGATTTTTTAATAAATCCTGTTTAGACAACTTAATTAAAACCTTAAATCAATTAAACTATGACCAAATTGTATCTGTTTGTTCGCAGGTATCTCGCGGTGGTTCTGATGTTTGCGGCCCTCGTGGGTTTCGCGCAGGAGCGTTCCGTGTCAGGTAAAGTAAAGTCATCTGACGATGGCTCAGGAATTCCCGGTGTAAACATCCTCGAAAAAGGAACGACCAATGGTACAGTAACAGATGCAGATGGTAGCTTTACCATCAGCGTAGGTGCCAACGCCACCCTTGTTTTTTCGTTTGTGGGGTATGCTACGCAGGAAGTGGCGGTAGGATCTCAGACATCGTTAGATGTTTCGCTAGCGGCAGATATCACTTCATTATCTGAGGTGGTAGTAATTGGGTATGGATCTGTTAAGATCAACGATGCTACGGGTGCTGTAGCTGCTGTGAAGGCATCAGACTTTAACGGAGGATTAATTTCTTCCCCGGAACAATTGATTCAAGGTAAAACAGCCGGTGTACAAATTACTTCAACTAGCGGTGCGCCAGGTGCAGGAGTTAATTTAAGGATTAGAGGAACCTCCTCTATTCGTTCAAATAACAATCCGTTGTTCGTTGTCGATGGCGTTCCATTGGCGGGTGGTGTAACTCCTGGAGCTGGTGATGTAGGATACGGAACGAATCAAGACTCTAACCCGTTGAACTTTTTGAATCCAAGCGATATAGAGAGCATGAATATTTTGAAGGACGCTTCGGCTACAGCTATTTATGGCTCACGTGGGGCTAATGGTGTAGTCTTGATCACAACTAAAGGTGGCAAAGGTCAAAAGGGGGTTCTTGAATTCGGTTCTAGTGTGAGTATTTCCTCACAAGCGAAAAAGTATGACCTGCTTTCTGCTCCACAGTTTCTTGATGGCGTAACACAATACGGAGGTGATAGGGTTGCACAGAATTTTGGTGCGCAGACCGACTGGCAAGATTATATAACAAGAACATCGATTTCTAACACACAAAATCTATCTTACTCTAAAGCGATAAAAAAAGGCTCCGTAAGAGCTTCATTTGGTTATGATGATCAGCAGGGTATCGTTAAGAACTCGTCTTTGACTAGAATAACCGGGCGTTTAAACGGTAATAAAACTTTTTTGGATGACAAGTTGAAACTTGACTTATCCCTCACCTTTTCAAATGTGAAAAGGGAGGATCCAGCCATTGGAGCTAGTGCTGGATTTCAAGGTGATCTGTTAGGTGCAGCCTATTCTGCAAACCCGACTTGGCCAACGGATCCTGATTTCGATACAGGTGGTCAAAGGAGCCCTGCAAATATGCTGGCGTACTATAGAAGTACAGGTTCAACAAATAGACTTTTGACTAATTTATCCGCAAGTTACAAAATCAATGATGCTCTATCAATTAAGGGTACTTATGGTTTAGATTACTCGAAAGGCGAAACCAACACTCTTGCCTCAGGTAAAGCCATCAATGGTGGAAATGGTGTTGCAAACAACGGCCAAGGTTTCCTAATAGAAAACCAAACCACCAATAATTTATTTGAGTTAACGCTTAATTATAATAAGAAAGTTGGAAATGTAGAGATTGATGCGGTTGGAGGTTATTCGATTCAAAGTTTCCGAAATAATGGTTTCACTGCTGGTGCAAGGGGTTTTACTGATTTTGTGAACTTCGACAAAATGCAAACTGAATTGAGGAATTCTTACAATGCTGCCAATGGTGTAGCAAGTGGAGTGTACGGCATCGTAAACAATTGGGGGGTATCAAACGACCTAAAGGAGGGAGCTCAAACCTCAGGTGGTTTTGTTAGTGGAATTAACAACGGAACATTGCAGCAGAGTTATTTTGCAAGGCCAGCTGGTGTGACAGTGGCGGCTATTGGAACTAACTTCTATGACAATACCGATTTTTTGCAGTCGTATTTCGGCAGAGGTAATTTTACAATTTCCGGAAAGTATTTGTTCACGGCTACAATTAGGGCGGATGGCTCTTCAAGATTTGGTGCCGATAACAAATATGGTATTTTCCCTTCGGGTGCGTTTGCGTGGAAAATGCATGATGAAGATTTTATGCCAGACTTTTTTAGTACCTTTAAATTTAGAACTGGTTATGGTATAGTTGGAAACCAAGATGGTCTAGGTTACGGTGAATTCATCAGAAGAGAGAGATACAACGATGTATCTGTTAATGATGCACGCCAGATATTCGTACCTGGGGTAGGAACGCAAGGTTCTATAAACCCTTCATTGAAATGGGAACAAACCTCGCAGTTTAGTGCCGGTATTGATTTTGGTATTCTCGGAGATAAGTTAACCGGAACTATCGACTACTACGTTAAGAACACGACCGATTTGTTGTTAAGAGTCAACGCTGCCCAGCCAGCATTGGCAAATCAGATTTTCACAAACCTCGATGCGACCGTAGAGAATAAAGGATGGGAGTTTTCTCTTAATTATGAGGCGATTGAGAATGCTAATGGCTCTCTTACTTTTTCCGGTAACATCTCACATAACACAAACATGTTAAAGGATTTTTCAGGAGTTCTCGATGCCGGAACTATTCGTGGACAAGGATTGACTCTCGCTTATGCTCAAAGACTTGCTGGTGGTCAGCCTTTGTTTTCTTATCACCTTCGTGAATTTAGGGGTTTTGATGCCTTGGGCCAACCAACACCAGCGACTGATGTTCAGGGGTTTGTTGGTAAGAGTGCTTTGCCTACATGGAATATGGGATTTTCCATAAATGCTAGATACAAATCGTTTGATTTTGCTTCTTATTTTACCGGTCAATTCGGTGCCTATGTATATAATAATACAGCCAATGCGTTCTTTACAGGAGGATCGATAAACAATGCAAGAAATGTAACCAAAAACATTTTGACTTCGGGTGAATCTGGTTCTGCAGAGGCATCGGTGTCAACTCGATTTTTGGAGTCTGGCGACTTTGTTAGAATGCAGAACTTTACAGTTGGATATAATCTTCCCATGAAAGAAAAAAAGTTTATAAAGAAATTGAGGTTCTACCTAAATGGTCAAAATTTGTTCTTGATCACGAGCTATAGTGGTTTAGATCCAGAGGTTAGCAGTAGCCCAAGTTCGGTTGGTAATGATTTGTTGAATGCGTTACCAACTGCTGGTATTGACTATGCTGCATACCCACGTCCTCGTGTGTTCACAATTGGATTAAATGCTTCGTTTTAACTGAAAACGCCTAATCGATAAAAAAATGAAAACAAACAACAACAATAGTAATAATACGAGGTATCGGTTACTAGTTCCACTAGTGCTTACTGGTCTTTTCGTGGGGTCATGCTCATTAGATATTACTGAAACAGATTCGCTGAAAACAAAAGGTGTTTCCTCAGTTTTTAATGGTGTTGAAAATGTGGCAGGATCTCTTGGATCAATTTATAACAACATTGGTGGTCAGGCGGAAACACAAGAGAATCTTTATTCTCTCACTGAGGTATCAACTGATGAACTACTAGTTCCTACAAGAGGTACTGACTGGGGGGATAACGGAATATGGAGAACGGTTCATCAACATACTTGGCGGCCAACGCACAACCACATTATCAACGTTTGGAATGATAAAAATGGTGCTGTTTTAAGAGCCACAGAAGTTATCGACCCACTTAGCAAAGGAACACCAGTTCAAGTTGCAGAAGCTAAATTTGCGAGAGCATATAATATGTGGATAGTGTTGGATTTCTGGGGGCAAGTCCCGTTTAGAAACCCAAAGGACGGCCCAGATGTTACGCCAACTGTTTTAAGCCGTAAAGAAGCCTATGATTTGGTAGTTAAAGACCTGACGGAAGCAATTATCGATTTGCCGGTTGGTGCCCCTGCGTCTGCGACTAAAACCAGACCTTTTAAAGCTACAGCTCGATTTTTGTTGGCAAAGGTAAAACTAAATTCCATCGTCTATAATGGCGCATATGCAGCCAATGATTTAGATGAAGTTATTTCCTTAGTAAATGCCATTGAATCAGAAGGCTTCGCTCTAGTTGGAGGTAACTATTTTGATTTGTTTAAAGGGCCTTCGTTTACTAACACAGACGTTATTTGGAACGTTTCAAACGGGGTAGCAAACAGAATGTGGAATGGGCTACATTATAATCAACCACGGAGATCTAAATTGGTAGTCGGACCTGATGCAGATACAGGAGATAACACCGGTGGCGGCTGGAATGGTTTTTCAACCCTTTCCGAATTCTACGACAAATTTGAAGGCCCGGCTACTACAAACGCCCTTGGAGCTGGACAAGAGGAAAGGAGAGGATTCACTCAAACATTGGCTTCGACCAATGCTACGAATGAAGGGTTCGGTTTTGGTTTTCAAATTGGACAAATGTACGGTTGGAACGATGGTGCAGCTGTAGCTTTGAAAGATCGAACCGGTAAACCTCTAGTATTTACAAGAGCGTTTGCTGAAACTGGATTGATTGGAAATAACGAAACAACGGGTATTAGATTATTGAAGTATTCTCCCGCAAATGGTGCATTTAGGGGAGGCATTGTAATGGCTCGTTTCGCTGATGCCCACCTGATGAGAGCTGAAGCCAGACTTAGAAAAGGAGATGTTGGTACAGCTTTAGCAAATGTAAATCAGTTGAGAGCGCTTCGTGCCAATACACCGGCTTTGACGTCACTCGATCTTCCTAGAATGTTGGATGAACGCGGCAGAGAGCTTTATACAGAAGGTTGGAGAAGAAATGATATGATCCGTTTTGGCGTGTTTAAGGCTGCTAAACAGTTTAAGCCTGCGGGAGATGGTCATACAGATTTGTTTCCAATCCCTGCAAGTGCACTATTGTCAAATCCAGGTTTGAAACAGAATCCAGGTTATTAAATTGGATTTCACTGGAATAAAAAAGGAGGCTTCGGCCTCTTTTTTTTTGCTCACTTTTTTTATTTCCTTTAGTCGTTCCAATTGATTTATTACCTTACCCAGTACATAAAAATAAATATGTAGTCTGTTCAGTTTTCCTTAAAATCAAAAGGAAAGAATGGTTGTGGGATATTAAATTTGTAAATCTTGAATAGAAGGAAATGAGGTTAAGGATCGGTCTTTGGGGTTTGTTGTTTGTGATGATTGGTTGTGGTCAAAAGAAGACGGTGAATAACGAGTCGGTTGCTGAGAGTTCTCTTTTTACCAGATTGTCGTCTGCACAGACAGGCGTTACATTTATCAATGAAGTAGAGGATAAACCGGATTTTAATATTTTCAAATACAGAAATCTGTACAATGGTGGAGGTGTAGCAATTGGTGACATCAATAATGACGGGCTTCCAGATGTCTTTTTTACTGCTAACATGAAAAAAAATCGCCTTTATTTGAATAAGGGCGATTTCAAATTTCAGGATATCACCGATTCAGCCCGTGTGGGAGGTAATAAACCCTGGGATACAGGTGTGGTTATGGCGGATGTTAACGGGGATGGTTATTTGGATATCTATGTCAGTAATGCCGGAAACATGGAAGGTAATAATCACGATAATGACTTATACATCAACAACGGTGATTTAACATTTACAGAAAGAGCCAACGACTACAATTTGGCAAAAAGCGGTTTCTCAACGCACGCATCTTTTTTCGATTACGATAAAGACGGTGACCTGGATGCGTACATTTTAAACAACAGTAATGTTCCAGTCAATAGTTTAGGTTATGCTTCAGATAGGAACAAGAAAGCAAGCGATTGGGAAAATGTCCCCAAGAAGCTCAGAGGTGTTGGGCACTTGTTGCTACGCAATGACAATGAGAAGTTTGTAGATGTTACGGAGCAAGCGGGCATCTATGGCAGCTTAATTGCTTTTGGGCTAGGAGTGCTTGTTTCGGATATTAATGAAGATACCTACCCTGATATCTATGTTTCAAACGATTTTTATGAGCGCGATTATCTCTACATCAATCAAAAAGATGGAACGTTTAAAGAAGAAATTAAAAATTGGACTTCGCATTTATGTTTGTCTGCTATGGGGGTGGATATAGCCGACATTGATAACGATGGACTGAAAGATATTTTTATAACCGATATGATGCCAGAGCATATTGAGCGCACGAAAAAAGTAATGGAATTCGATAATATTGATGTATTTAGGTTAAAGCAAGAAAGAGATTTTTATCAGCAATACATTCAAAATACACTTCAGGTCAATAACGGGAACAATTCATTTTCTGAGGTCGCCTACTTCAGTGGCGTTGCTAAAACAGACTGGAGTTGGGCAGGTTTGTTATTTGATATGGATAATGATGGCTTAAAGGATATTTATGTAACAAATGGAATAATTCATGATTTAACAAACATCGATTATGTCGATTATCTGGCCAATGATGTCATTAGAAATATGATTTTAACCGGGCAAAAAGGTGAAATTTTGTCCGTTATTAATAAGATGCCGGTGACTGCCCTTCCTAATTATGCCTACCGGAACAACGGAGATTTTACATTCACTAACATGGCAGAACAGTGGGGCCTCAGTATTCCGAGTTTCTCCAGTGGCTGTGCCTATGGCGACTTGGATGGAGATGGCGATCAGGATATTGTAGTAAACAATGTTAATCAAGAAGCTTTTGTATTTGAAAACAAGAGTAGGCAATTGACAAAGAATAATTATTTACAATTCCAACTAAAAGGAACCGGGGGTAATTCATTTGCGATTGGATCGTCAGTGAAACTATTTGCTCAAGGGAAAGTATTGATTCAGGAGTTAATACCTTCCAGAGGATTTCAATCTTCCATGGATTATGTTATGACTTTTGGTTTGGGGACATTGGAGAAGATTGATTCGGTGAGCGTTCTGTGGCCTAACAAAAAAGTGACCATTCTGAAAGATGTCAAGTCAAATCAAAGATTACTCTTATCGCAGTCAGAAGCAACGGACCTGAAAAGCAAAAAGAAGAAAGAAGCGAGTCCTACGATTTTTAAAGAATTAACGAAGAATGTATTCGAAGGCCATCGGGAAGATTTATTTGACGATTTTGATCGAGAAGGATTGCTAACCAAATATGTTTCAAAAGAAGGTCCGGCTCTGGCTATCGCAGATATCAATGGTGACGGAAACGAAGATGTTTTTATAGGTGGTGGACCAGGACAACCCGGAAAGATCTATCTACACGAGGGTGATGGCAAGCTAAAATGGTTTCCAAGTAGTTGCTTTGTGGATGACCAGGAATTAGAAGATACATCGGCCTCCTTTTTTGATGCGGATGGAGATGGTGATTTAGACTTGGCTGTAGGAACCGGAGGAAATGACGTTGAGAAGATAGGAACCTATGTAACACGTTTGTACATAAATTCGGGCACTGGCAAATTCGTTAAGTCAAAAAATGAATTGCCTTCCGCTAAAGCAAATATATCAGTCATCTCGCCTTTTGACTTTGATAGTGATGGTGATACGGATTTGTTTGTTGGATCAAGAAGTGTACCAGGTGTTTTCGGGACTGACCCACAGCATTTACTATTGGTGAATAATGGAGACGGTTCTTTCGTGGATGGTACCGAGCGATATGCCTATGATTTGAAGGTGGCAGGTATGGTTACAGATGCGACTTGGTTGGATGTGGATGGTGACTTGAAGATTGATCTCGTGACTGTTTCTGAATGGGGCACTCCGATCGTTTTTAAAAATTCAGGAAAGCGATTGAGTAGATGGGCATGTGATTTGGATTCATTGAATGGCTGGTGGAAGGTTGTGGAAGCATTTGACTTTGACAACGATGGTGATCAAGATCTGGTTCTCGGAAACGCTGGGTTAAATATTCCCTTCGTAGCCACTCAAAAGGCACCAATGAATTTATGGATTAATGATTTTGACGAGAATGGAACCATCGAGCAGATTATGACAATCCATGAAAATGGTAAAGATTACCCTATTCATATGAGAAGAGAGATGACGGCCCAAATGCCTAGTCTTAAGAAGCAAAACTTATTAGCGGCAGATTATGCCAAGAGAACAATTCAAGAACTATTCAGGCCTGAAATTGTAAATAGTTCTCTTGTTAAGAAAGTTTCAATTTCCGAGTCTGTGATTGCGATCAATGGGGGTAAAGGAAAGTTTTCCATCCAAAAACTACCTCAGCGAGTTCAGTGGTCGTGTGTATGTGGAATTTTATGTACAGACGTTAATAAAGATGGAATGACAGATTTAGTAATGGCCGGAAACAATTTTGATTTCAAGCCACAGTTCTCGCGGCAGGATGCCAGTTATGGCAATGTGCTTCTCGGTAATGGAAAAATGGAATTTCAATGGCAGGATTATACTACTTCCGGATTTTTTGTCCGTGGGCAAGTGAGGCACTTAGCATCCTTTGGTGACAAAAGGGGAAACAAGTACATGTTTGCAGCGATAAACGGAGAAATTCCGAGAGTTTTTGCCTATGATGTTAAGTAAAGAGATGAGATTGCATTCTAACGGCCAGGCTGCTGTTATTGTTTTCTTGCTTATTTTTTCCGGGTCTTGCTATAATCAAAAGCGGTTGTTTGAAAAACTTGAATCGATTGAATCGGGTGTTGATTTTAAGAATAGTTTGATTTCGGCAACCGACTTTAACATAATAGACTATGCATATTTTTACAATGGTGGCGGTGTGGCAATAGGTGATATTAATGGAGACAGTTTGCCCGATTTATTTCTGTCAGGAAATCAAGTTAAGAATCGACTCTACTTGAATAAGGGTAATTTAAAGTTTGAGGATATAACCGAAAAAGCCGGTGTGTCTGGAAATAATAGTTGGGACACGGGAAGCGTAATGGGTGATGTAAATGGCGATGGGTTGTTAGATATCTATGTGTGCGCTGTGGTTGGTTTAAAGGGCCTAAAAGGACATAACGAATTATTTATAAACAAAGGAGATAATACGTTTTCAGAAGAATCTGCCGAATACGGTTTGGATTTTGAGTCATTCAGCTCAACGGCTGCTTTTTTGGATTATGATTTGGATGGAGATCTAGATATTTTTTTGATCAATCACGCGGTGCATACACCTGAGTCTTTTGGTCATGCCAATTTGCGAAACGTTCGTACCTACGAAACTGGTGGGAAGCTTTTGCGAAATGATGGAGGTAGATTTATTGACGTTAGTGAGAAGGCAAATATCTACGGTGGAATCAACGGTTACGGCTTGGGGATTGGGGTTTCTGATTTCAATCTTGATGGTTACCCCGATGTGTATGTGAGCAACGATTTTCATGAGGATGATTTTCTCTACATAAATAACGGTGATGGAACTTTTAAAGAACAAGGCAAGCATGCCTTTACTTGTACGAGTAAGTTTTCAATGGGTAACGATATAGCGGATATTGATCATGATGGATATCCTGATGTAATTACTCTTGATATGTTACCAGAGAATGAGGAAGTATTGAAACGGTCGGTAGATGAAGAGAATGTCAGTATTATGAAAATGCGCACCGGACAATACGGATACAATTACCAATTTCCACGCAATATGTTACAAATGAACATTGGCAATGGACAATTTGCCGAGGTGGGACTTATGGGCAATGTTGCTGCCACAGATTGGAGTTGGAGTGCATTGTTTGCTGATTTTGATCAAGATGGCAATCAAGATTTGTTTGTTTCAAATGGAATACCAAAACGACCCAATGATTTAGACTATCTTAAATACGTTTCAAGTGAACAAGTTATTAATGTAATCGGTACGACCAAGGTTGTGGATGAGCGGGCGATAGCGATGATGCCATCAGGACTTGCGAATAACTATATTTTCAAGGGTTCAGGAAGTTATGTTTTTGAAGATAGGTCGGCTAATTGGTTACCGAAGGAGTTAACTGCGTCAACAGCGTCTGCGATGGGAGATTTGGATAATGACGGTGATCTAGACCTGGTAGTAAATAATGTTGACGAAAAGGCGGGTATCTATGTAAATCAAACCAATAGCGATGCCGCTTTTTTAAAGGTTGCTTTGCACTATTCTAAATCAAACCCCTTCGGTGTGGGAACCAAAATATACGCCTATTCGCATGGCTTTTTGCAGTTCAAGGAATTATACACCGTACGGGGTTTTCAGTCTTCCTCAGAACCCATAGTTCATTTTGGATTCGGTAAACACACTAAAGTTGATTCAATAAAGATCGTTTGGCCTAACGGGAAAATACAACAGTTAAAAGACGTTAAGATCAATCAAACCTTGACCATTAATCTGAGTGAAAGCATAGCTGCTTCAAATGGTATTGTAAGACCAAAACAGAATTTATTTTTCGAGAAAATTGACCCAAAGGAACTTGGTTTGGCTTTTGAACACAAGGAAGATCCATACACTGATTTCGACCGAGTAAAACTGTTGCCCTATCAACAGTCTGATAGGGGCCCGGCAACCGCGTTAGGTGACATTAATAATGATGGGTTAACGGATGTTTATTTTGGCGGTTCAAAACATATAGCTGGAGAAATTTATCTGCAGACTACCAATCAATTTGTTCGATCAGATATTCCAGCGATACTCAAAGATTCTATTAAAGAAGATGTAGAGGCCGTCATTGAAGATTTCAATATGGATGGCAAGGCCGACTTGTTTATTGGTACGGGAGGTGCTGATTTTTTTTACAAATCAAAACCACTATTGGATAGTTATTACGCATCAAGTGACGCTGGATTTAGTTTGACAGAAATAGAAGGGTACTATGAAAATGCTTCATGTGTCAAGCCGTTCGATTTCGACAAGGATGGCGATCTGGATCTTTTTGTTGGAAATGAGTCTGTCTCAAAAGACTTTGGAAAAATACCCCAATCTTATTTACTAGTGAATGAAAAAGGCAAATTCTTCCCAAGCCGAAATAATGTGTTTGAAACACTGGGAATGGTTACAGACGCTATTTGGGAAGATTATGATAAGGATGGTCAGGTCGACTTAATAGTTGTTGGCGAATGGATGGAACCCGTTTTTTTGAAAAATACAAAAGGGTCTTTTCAGCGCGATAGTAGATTAGGTGAAAAATTGGGCGGGCTTTGGCAGATGATTGTCCCATTTGACATTGATGGGGATGGAGCAGTTGAATACATTCTTGGAAATTGGGGGCTTAACTCGAAATATAAAGCATCTAAGACAAGCCCGATGAAGATGTATTATAGTGATTTCGATGGAAATGATGAAGCAGAACCAATCATTGCCATAGAGAAGAATGATCGCTATTATCCTCTTGATGGATTTGATATGTTAGCAAGTCAATTGCCGAACCTTCGAAAGAAGTATTCGACCTATAAGGCATTTGCCGGGCAAACCATTGAACAGATCTTTCCGAGTGATCAATTGAAAAAATCTGTTTTGTTCGAAGTGAATGAGCTAGGTTCCGGCTATTTGAAGGAGACAAATGGCAAGTACGCTTTTACGCGGTTCCCTAACGAATTACAGGTATCGCCTATTTTGGCGCAGGTAAAATACGATTTTGATTTAGATGGAAAGGATGAGTTGTTGTTGGGCGGTAATTATTTTGGTGTCCAACCTTTTCACGGTAGATTCGGGTCACTTGGAGGCGCAGTTCTTAAGAGTAATGGTGCAATTTTGAAAGGGAATGCGGTAGGGCTAGACTTATTCAATTATTCGGTACGACACCTTAATGTCATTATGCTAAATGAAAATCCCTATTTATTGGTAACTGTTAACAACGGTAATGTGCAACTCTATAAATTTTGAAAAATCAGAAATGAAAAAAATTTGGATATGGGCAGGGGGTCTGGCAGTAGTTGCGCTGATTTATTATATTGGATTTCGTCCATTTGAATACGTTGTTAATTTTAAGGCAGCGACCGTGTCAGGGGATATCATTTCGACCCTACGGATTTGGAATAGATCACTGGAGAACGCACGGATTATCCAGGTAGATTCGACAAATGGCCTTCAACAGGAAATTGTTTTCAAACAAAGATCATATCTATATACCTGGCGGTTTACACCTATAAGCGATTCGTTAACCAGCGTTGCGATCCAGGTTTCGCAGCCAGGTCAACGACTGTGGAATAAATTGTTAGTGCCGTTTACTACACAACCAATCGAGGAGGATGCTGGCTATTTTGGAAAAAATTTCTATGAAGTAGTGAAGACCCATTTGGAAATAACCAAAGTCAGGATCATTGGTGAGACTAGTCTAGATTCTTCATTTTGTGTCTGTCGATCCTATCAAACAGATCAAATAGCCAAAGCAAATGCGATGATGAAGGATTATCTTCTTATTTCTTCGTTTGTTGATTTTCACAAGTTTAAATTGAATGGGCCACCAATGGTTAGGGTGAACGAGTGGAATCATCAACTGGGTAAACTAAAATTTGATTTTTGTTTTCCAATATATCGGCCTGAAATCATCCCTGTGACGGATTCTGTTGCATTTAAAGCCTTTGATAAGCAAGTAGCATTGAAGGCGGAGTATCGTGGTAATTACATTACCTCTGACCGTGCGTGGTATCAACTGCTGGACTATGCTTACAAGAATGGTTATAAAGTAATTGCTCGACCGGTTGAGATCTTTCATGACAATCCGAGCATGGGTTTTAATGAGAGAAATTGGAAAGCAGATATTTACTTGCCTGTAGTTAAAAAAACAAAAACGTTAGGACTCGATTTTTAAAACGACTCATGAGATTTTTCTTAATCGTCTTTTGCTTGATTGTCACAATGGGCTGTGGCAATAAAGATAAGCGATTTAGAATCGTGCCGTCTAGTGAGTCTGGCATCACTTTTCAAAACAAACTAACGGAGTCTGTTGATTTCAACATATTCAATTACATGTACTTTTACAATGGTGCTGGTGTAGCGGTTGGTGACCTAAATGGTGATGAGTTGCCTGACATTTATTTTACATCAAATCAAGAAAGCAATAAGCTTTATCTCAACGCTGGTAAATTCAAATTTAAAGATGTCACAGAAATTGCCGGTGTTGCCGGATCTGATAGTTGGGCCACTGGCGTTACAATGGCCGATGTTAATGGTGATGGGAAGTTGGATATTTATGTCAGTTACGTGGGAGACTACTTGATTTTTAAGGGAAAGAATCAACTCTTCATTAACGAGGGCGTTGACAAAGAGGGCGTTCCTCGTTTTGTAGATAGAGCCAAGGAGTATGGACTGGATTTGGTAGGCTTTTCAACGCAGGCTTCTTTTTTTGACTGCGATAATGATGGGGATTTAGATATGTTTATGCTCAACCATTCATTGCATCAGAATGGTACCTATGGGAAAGTAAGCACATTGCGCTATGAAACCCATCCTACTGCAGGCGACAAACTATTGAGAAATGAGAATGGAAAGTTTGTGGACGTTACAAAAGAATCTGGAATATACAGCAGTGCGTTGGGTTATGGGTTGGGCGTTGTAGTAAGTGACGTCAATCTTGATGGCTGGCCGGATATTTATGTAGGTAACGATTTTCATGAGAATGATTATTTATATATCAACCAAAAGAATGGAAAGTTCAAAGAATCACTGGAGCAAAGCATGAACCATACCAGCCGATATACGATGGGTGTTGATTTTGCCGACTTCAACAATGATGCTTTCCCTGACTTGATTGCGATGGATATGCTTCCTGACGACTACCAACGATTGAAGTCCTCGGTGGCTGAAGACCCTTATGACACTTATTTGTTTAAAACTAAGTTTGGCTACAATGAACAGTATGCACGCAACACCCTTCAGTTAAACAATCATGATGGCACCTTTAGCGAAATTGCCCTGTTTGCGGGTGTAGCCGCAACTGACTGGAGCTGGTCAACTTTTTTTGCTGATTTTGATCTTGATGGGGACAAAGATATTTTCGTTTCCAACGGAATTTTTAGAAGATCAAACGATTTAGACTATGTAAACTTCATATCAAACGACACGATACAACGTGTGTTGAGTAATAAATTGAACGAACGTCAACTTCGGTTTATAACAAAAATGCCGCAAGAGAAAGTTAAAAATTCTCTATTCGACAACAACAACGATTCAACGTTCACCAATAAAACAGACGATTGGGGCTTGAACAAGCCTTCGTATTCGAATGGGGCTGCTTATGCCGATTTAGACAATGATGGTGATCTGGATCTCGTTGTAAACAATATCGATGAAGTTGCCTTTGTTTATGAAAATAGAACCATCAACACAGAAGAGAAAAAGCCAACACCTATCAATTTTCTTCAAGTTAAGCTGGTGGGTTCGAATTCAAATCTACAGGGTATTGGTGCGAAAGTTTTTCTTTACTCGAACGGTAAAGTTCAGATGCAAGAATGCATGGCGACAAAAGGCTTTCAAAGCTCGGTTGACACTAGACTTACCTTTGGTACTGGTAGCGCTTCTGTGGTGGACTCATTGGTTGTGGTTTGGACCGATGGCTCATTTCAGACGTTTGTAAACGTTAAAGCTCAACAGAAATTGGTACTTCGGCAAAGCAATGCGTTAGGGCATTTTGATTATGCCAGGTTTGGTAGCGACATGAATTACTTTGCAGAAGATAAGGACGTATCGACACCTGCATATAAGCATATAGAAAATGACTACGTAGAATTTGATCGACAGTCCCTGATGCCTTTCATGGTTTCGGCTGAAGGTCCTGCTGCTGCTATTGGTGATGTTAACTCTGATGGATTGGATGATATTTTTTTAGGTGGTGCTAAGTGGCAGACGGGTAAGATTTTTTTCCAGTCTAAAGACAACCATTTCAAATCTGTTGCTCAGCCATTAATTGAATCCGACAGCACCTATGAGGATGTCGATGCCGTCTTTTTTGATTTTGACAAGGACGAGGATCTCGATTTGTTTGTTGTTAGTGGCGGTAATGAATTCTCGGGTAAGTCAAAGTACATGAGCCCAAGACTGTATCTTAATGATGGGCAAGGTATCTTCAATCGTTATGGCCAGTTACCAGAGCTCTATTTAACCGGTTCTTGTCTTGCGGTCAATGATTTTGACAAAGATGGCGATGCAGATATTTTTTTAGGTGCTCGTGCTGTTCCCGGGAACTATGGAATTCCACCGGATAGTTACATTCTTTTAAATGACGGCCTAGGAAAGTTTACGAATGACACGGAGCGGATCGCGCCTGAGCTTAGCAAGTTTGGATTTGTAAAGGCTGCAACGTGGGCGGATCTAAACAATGACGGATATGAAGATCTAGTAGTAGCAGCGGAATGGGGACCGATTTCCGTTTTCGAAAATAGTAGCGGCAGACTCACTTTGACAAAAGCTGAGTCGCTCAACAACCAAGCTGGCTGGTGGAACACGATCGCATCAGGAGATTTTGACAATGACGGTGATGTAGATATGGTTGCTGGTAATCTAGGTTTAAACAGCAAGTTAAAGGCAGATTTTGACAATCCTGTAAGAATGTACGTGAATGATTTTGATAAAAACGGAACGATTGAACCTATTTTGACACATGTTGTCGGTGGAGTCGAGTATCCTTTTTATACGCGAGATGAGATGACAAAGCAATTGCCTTCTTTGAAGAAGAAGTATCTCTCTTATGAGAAATTTGCGAAAGCTGAGTTTAAGGATTTTTTTTCAAAAGAAACGATTCGTAATTCACAGAAGTATTCGGCTACTATGTTTGAGAGCGCCTATATCGAAAACTTGGGCAATTTTGCTTTTAAATACAAATCGCTTCCAAAACAAATACAATTTTCAACTGCAAATACATTTGAAATCAGAGATTTTAACAATGATAATAACCTTGATATTTTAGTTGGTGGAAATTTTTTTCGATCCAATATCCAAATGGGGCGATATGATGCAAATTTTGGAGAATTGCTGTTGGGTGACGGGCGGGGAAATTTTAAATGCGTAGGAAGATCGACAGTAGGAATATCATTGCGCGGACAAATCAGTAAAGTTTTACCAATATCAATTGGAAAAAATAGGTATGAATTGGTGATTGTTAATGATGATTCAGTTAAATTACTTAAAATTATTCAATGATATGAAACTGCTATTTGTTTCTTTTCTTCTTCTCTTGGGCGGCACAACGCTATCAGCTCAGGATGAATGGCTCATCGAGGCAAAAGCGATAGACCCAAATAATTACTACGGAGTAACCGTAGCCAATGGCATGGTCGGTTTGGTCTCTTCGCCCGAACCCATGAAAGTGAGAGACGTGGTATTGAATGGTGTCTACGACTACTATCAACGTGGGCGTGTTTCTAATATCCTCAAAACGTTTAACCATGCCAATATGAATTTGGATGTTGATGGCAGACGAATCGGAATAAAAGATATTACAAACTACCGCCAAACACTGGATATGAAGAAGGCGATCTTGGTTACAACCTTTGATGTTGGCGATAACCTATCTGTAAAACACTCGATGATGGCACTTCGACACTTGCCCTATACAGCGATGTCGATTGTGGAATTAAAAGCAAAAAAGGATGTCAACGTGACACCGATGAGTGTCATTGAAGCACCTAATCACTTGGCTGATGTCCGCAATACATATAGCGAGATCGATCGACCTCATGTGAAGTTGCCACTTCTTTCTTCGGTTGGTAAAAGTCCTTCGGGTAAGCATACTGTTGCGGCCAGTAACAGTATCATTTTTTCAGAGCCACACGGCAAGGAGCCACAATTGATTCATGAAGATTGGGACTATAGCATGCACTTAGCGAAATTCGACAAGCAATTGAAAGCAGGTGAGAGCTATTCGTTTAGTGTTGTTTCGTCAGCAACGTCTACTGCAAATTTTCAAGATCCGCTAAATGAAGCGGAACGCCTCACCATTTTCGCGCGATTGGAAGGAACGGAACGATTGCTCCAACGCCACGTGGCAGAATGGGAAAAATTGTGGACGAGCGATATTGTGATTGAGGGAGATGTACAAACACAAAAGGATGTTCGATTTGCACTATACCATCTCTACTCGTTCGCCAGAGAGGGGACAGGCTTGAGCCTTTCGCCTATGGGGCTTTCTGGTTTGGGTTATAATGGTCATGTGTTTTGGGATACGGAGTTGTGGATGTATCCGCCTATCCTTATGCTGCAGCCAGACATTGCCAAATCAATTTTAGAGTATCGCTACAATCGCCTGCCAGCTGCCAAGCAGAACGCATTTTCGCATGGCTACAAAGGAGCCATGTTCCCTTGGGAGTCATCGTCTGAAGGCACCGAGGATACTCCAGTGTGGGCTCTTACTGGCCCCTTTCAGCACCACATTACCGGCTGCGTGGGTTGGGCGTTTTGGAAATACTATCAGGTAACCAAAGATAAAACGTGGTTGAAAGAACGTGGTTATCCTGTGCTAAAAGAAGTAGCTGATTTTTGGGCCAGCCGTGTAGAGAGGAAAGGCCCAGGGAAATTTGAGATCAACAATGTAATTGGTGCAAACGAATGGCAAGAAAATATTGACAACAATGCGTTCACCAATGGCATGGCTATTACTGCACTTCGGTATGCGACCCAAGCGGCCAAGGAGATGGGCATTGCTCCGAATCCCGATTGGGAAGTAGTAGCCCAAAACATTCCTATCTTGAAATTTCCCGATGGTACGACAAAGGAAAATGCAACTTATGATGGTGTAACTATCAAGCAAGGAGACGTAAACTTGTTGGCATTTCCCTTAGACTTCATTTCGGACAAAGCCCAGATCGAAAAGGATATGAAGTACTATGTACCGCGCTACTCACCCGAAGGACCTGCAATGGGGCATTCAGCTTTATCTGCTATCTATTCTCGCATCGGGAATCTGGAGAAGGCAACGGAGCTGTTTGCGAAATCGTACAAACCAAACGAGGTGCCACCATTTGGAGTTTTATCGGAAACAGCCGGTGGAACTAATCCTTACTTTGCAACTGGAGCTGGCGGATTTCTACAAGCCGTCATGAATGGATTTGGTGGATTAACCATTTCTGATGCAGGCATCACGCAAATAAAAACCAAGCTGCCAAAGACCTGGAAATCATTGGAGATAAAAGGGGTAGGGGTGACGAAAGTCAGTTTTTCAGTGAAGTAGTTTTGGAACTTACCTATGCCTAAGATATTTCAATATCTGAATTATGTGATTCGATTTTATTCCAATGATCATCTTCCAATCCATGTGCATGTTCAAGTAGGTCGAGAGCAAGAGTGTAAGGTTGATTTTTTGATTCACGAGAATGACTTAATTTTGTTGTTTAGGAAAGTGAAGGGTAAAAGACCTTTGAGCCAAACTCAAGTAAACGAAGTATCAGTTTTTTTAAAGGCTTACAAAGTAAAAATAATCGAGAAATGGCAAAAAGTGTTCATTTATCAACAAGACGTAACCTGCGAGGTAATAAGACTAAAACTAAAGAGAAAGTAGTTTTGGTTCTCTCGGCCAGCTACGTCCATGACTTCGTGATTTCAATAAAATTCAGTACAGGTGAAGTTAAAGTGGTTGATTTTCTACCCTTGTTTCATCGATACGTTAAGGGGGCAAACCTCAAATACTTTGCCATAGAGAAGTTTAAGAAATTCAATGTGCAAAACGGGAATATTTTTTGGGGAAAAAACGAGGACGTAATATTTTCAATTGATGTACTCTATGATTTTGTTTCTGAACAAGCGGAGGAAGTTTTATACGTTGTTAAATAAGAAGAGATGAGATTAATAGGTTTTGGTTTTTTGCTGTTGGTTATAACCAGTTGCGCTTCGAACAATAGTGAGTATAAGGAAAAAGCGAAGAACCCAGAGTTCCTTCACCGATCCATGAAAGCAATCACGGACCGAATCGTGCATGACATATTTTCTCCGCCCGTGGCGAGCAGAATCTATACCTATGTTAGCGTTGCCGCGTATGAAGCCGCTATCCAGCAAGACTCTAGTTACAGAACTTTGGCTGGCCAATTACATGGATTGGAAGTGGTGCCCAAGCCAGACCGCGCATTAGAATATAGTTTTGACTTGGCGGCCACGCAAGCCATGTTAAAAGTTGGTAGAACGTTGATATTTTCGGAGGCAGACTTGGATATTTTTATTGAACAGGTCATGAAAGAATATAAGGCAACTGGAATTCCGGATGATGTTTTCGATAGATCAATAGCCTATGGTGATCAGGTGGCAGCACACATTCTAAATTGGTCGTCAAAAGATAACTATAAGCAGTCACGGAGTTTCCCAAAGTATTCAATCGAAAACAACCCCGCCACCTGGAAGCCAACGCCACCTGCTTATATGGATGCAGTTGAACCTCACTGGAACAAGATCAGAACATTTGTAATTGATTCAGCTGCCCAGTTTAAACCGGTTTCTCCAACGCCATTTTCGATTGAGAAGACTAGCCAGTTCTATAAAGAAGCTTATGAGGTTTTTGAGGTGGTGAAGAATATTACTGAGGAGCAACGAGCGATTGCCAGCTTTTGGGACTGCAATCCGTTTGCTATGAACGTGCGAGGCCATGTGATGTTCGCCACGAAGAAGATATCTCCCGGAGGGCATTGGATCAATATCACCCGGACCGTATGTGCACAAACAAAAGCCTCTTTGGTTCAGTCCGCGGAAGCGTACACCAGAGTTTCTTTGTCGCTCGTGGATGGTTTCATAAGCTGTTGGGATGAAAAGTACAGGAGTCGTTTGATTCGCCCTGAAACCTATATCAATCAATATATCAACGAAGATTGGGTGCCTATCTTGCAAACACCTCCATTTCCGGAATATACCAGTGGTCACAGCGTTATTTCTTCATCGGCTTCAGTAGCGTTGACAAAATTGTTTGGCGATAACTACGCCTTTACCGATTCAACAGAAGTTGAGTTTGGTATGGGTGCCAGAAAGTTTACGTCCTTTTACCAAGCGGCAGAAGAAGCAGGTATAAGTCGTATGTATGGAGGTATACACTATCGTCCTGCCTTTGAGGTGGGCGGAAAACAGGGTAGGGCTGTAGGTGAGTTGATTGCTCAACGAGTGGTCACTAGAAAGTAGAATGGTTATCCTGAAAAATGTTTCGACCGGAATTCCTTGGGTCTCATTTTTTTCTTTTTTAGGAAAACTCGATTAAAATAAGTGAGGCTTTCAAAGCCAGTCTCCCATGCTACCTCTGCAATAGGTTTGTCAGTTTCAATTAGCATTTGGCACGCGTGACCTATTCGTACTTCATTCACGTAATCTGAAAACGTTTTTCCGGTCAACCTTTTAAAAAATTTACAGAAAGCGCTTTCTGAAAGATAAATAAGCTGAGCGATTTGACCTAGCGTAAATTTTTTAGTTGAATTCTTTTGAATGTATTCGCATACCGTATTGATCCGCTTTTCATTTTTGCCACCGATGGCTGGCTCAAACTTAGCTGAGGAAAGGAAGGCTGCTTTTCGTTCCGCCAATTCGCTCAAAACCAGCAAGAGATTTGAAATCTTTTCAACGCCTGTCTTTTCTGTCAGCTTACTTATTTTTGTGACTATTCCATCTGCTTTCTTTGTGGAAAAATGCAAACCACGATTCGCAAGAGACAGCATTTTTTTGATAGACTGAAATTCCGACAATTCGAGCAACGGCTCAATTAAATTGCAAGAGAACTGTATGACAACAGCTGATGATAGGCGGGAGTCTGTCAGTTCACTAACCCACGTGTGGGGGAGGTTTGTCCCTATCAATACCAAGTCACCAGAACTAAAGTCCTGATAGCTATCTCCAACAAATCGTTTTCCGCTGCCCTTGGTAATCAGAGTCAATTCGTATTCCGGATGATAGTGCCATTTGAATTTAAATTGTTTGGTACTAAATGAATAGGCTAAAAACGATTGATCTTTCTTCTTCGATTGGATATCTTCAAAGGAAGCCTTCATGGTACAGAATGGTTAAGAATATTGCAATTATTAGATATTTAAGTACAATATAGTGCTAATATTCGATTGTTTTGTTTCGACTCAGTTGTTTGAGAATGGATATGTTTGTTGATAATTTAACTCACATGGCTAAAGCACTTAATCTATTAACCTTTGTTTTTTTAGGCACTGTTCTTGTCACAAGCTGCTCTAAACAACGCTCAGGACAACTTCAAGAAACTGAACAACACCAAAGTCTCTCTGAAAAACTTCAGCTCTTACGCCTTTCAGAAATTAAACCAACCGGTTGGCTCGAGAAGCAAATGGTTGGCGATTTGGATGGCTTCACCGGGCATTTGGATAGCATCGTGCCCGACTTGATTTTGAAAGACGATATTTATGGAGAGGACAGACTTTCAAAAAGCGTGAAAACGAAAGACGTAGGGGCTATCACTGATGACGGCCTGTGGCAGGTTCAATTTCTTTGGTGGAACTCAGAAACCCAAAGCAATTGGTGGGACGGCTACATACGTAACGCAACTCTAACGGGCAATGCTTATCATCTGGCAAGAGCAGAAAAATATGTAAACAAAATACTTCAGACGCAAGATGAGGATGGTTACTTAGGGATCTATGATCAGGAACTAAGGTATAAATTTGACAATGAAAACGGAGAGCTTTGGTCCAAAGCAACGTTGCTCAGGGGACTTTTAGGTTGGTATGAATATACCCAGGACGAGAAAGTGCTAGACGCAATAGAAAAAGCTGCCCAAAATATTATAAACAACTATCCAATCAATGCGTCTCATCCATTCTACTCTACTAGCCCCGATGCCAGTGGACTGACACATGGGTTAATGATTACAGACATATTTGAACGACTATTCCAACTCACTAAAAAGAGTGAGTACAAATCCTATTGTGTTTTCCTTTATAAAGATTTTTCTGCGAATAAACTGAACGAAGATGCACAGATACCGAAATTGATGGACAGTGCTTATAAACTTCGCGGGCATGGCGCGCATACGTATGAGCACCTCCGTGCATTGTCGGCAGCGGCTTATTCATCCGAAGATCCTGAATTAATGAATGCATTGGATAACTTCCTTAAGAAAATTGCTGGCACAACAGCTCCCTCAGGTGGGCCGATAGGAGACGAATGGATTGGACAACGAGAAGCGGATGCAACCACTACTGGCTATGAGTTTTGTTCTACACACGAGTTGATGCATTCCTACATAAGTCTCTTGGGAAAGACTGGCGCTATGGAGTACGCAGAAAAAGTGGAGCGGGTATTTTTTAATGCTGCGCAAGGTGCTCGACACCCACAGCACAGCGCGATTGCCTATTTAAAAACGGATAACTCTTTCTCGATGAACGGTAAGCGCAATGATGATACCACTCAGCCAAAACAAACCCGTTATAAGTATTCCCCGGCTCATCAGGATGCTGCAGTTTGTTGTGTGCCTAATGCTGGCCGTATAGGACCCTACTATGTTCAAAGTATGTGGATGAAAGACACTGAGGGCTTGGTTGCCACTTTGTTAGGGCCGTCCGAAGTAAGCACAGAAATAAATGGCGAAAATGTAACGATCAAAGAAATAACAGAGTATCCGTACAGTAATTCCTTCCGATTTGTGGTTGAAAAAAGCGGCAATAAGACACTGACGCTGAAAATCCGTAAACCTTTCTGGGCGGATGAAATTACTTCTTCTGTAGATTACCAAAAAGAAGGTGATTTACTTGTCTTCATATCTGAAAAGGAGTTAATGGACTTCGAAGTTACTTTCAAAACAAGTATCAAAGAGCACTCATTTAAGAAGGACGAGGTCTATTTCACTTATGGATCGTTAGTCTACGCGTTACCAATTTCCAGTCAAGAAACAATCAGTAAGAATTTCCCGGTATCGGGATTTCATGATTACCAATATAGCCCTCTTGGTTTTGCAAGATACCTGTTGCCAACCGCGTCAAATTTGACGGGCGATGACTCCAAAATCACAGGTATTTTTCTGAATGAAAGAACCCGAAAACAGGAAAATCGCGAGCTAGTACCAATTGGCAAGACGATTCTGCGGCAGGTTACCTTTCAAAGACAATAGGATGTGAAACATCGAGACGAGAAGCTTGTTTTCTGTTATCGATAAATTGGTATATTGGTGGACATATGTTGCCATTGATTAACTGAGATAGCCATGAGATTTTCACTTTTTTTTGCCTGTTGGTTTTTATGTTTTTTGTCTCACGCCCAATCGATAGAAGTATATCCTCCACATTGGTGGGTGGGTATGAAGTTAAATACGGTTCAAGTATTGTTGAGAAGCACAGATCCGACATTTAGTAAGCAGACTTTTACTGTTAATTATCCGGGCGTATCGATAGTAAAAAGCCATCTATTTGAGAATGGAAAATACCAGGCGTTGGATGTCGTAGTTTCGCCTGAAGCCAAACCGGGTGTCGTTACTTTTTTTGGAGTAGACGGAAAGAAGAAAAGTAAAATTACCTGGCAGTTAAATGCTCGCAGACCGGGAAATGGTTCTGCTTTTGCATTGGGTGTTACTTCCAGCGATTTCATTTACCTGATCATGCCCGATCGATTTAGCAATGGCGATCCGAAGAATGATAAAGTTGCTGGGATGCGTGATCAAACGCTCAACAGAGATTCGATCTTTCACCGACACGGTGGTGATCTCAGAGGTATTGTTAATCATATTGACTATCTAAAAAATTTGGGCGTTACGGCTTTATGGAATATGCCTGTCTTAGAGAATGATCGCACCGAACGCACCGAGCACGGATATGGTTTCACCAATCAATATAAAATTGAGCCTCGCTTGGGCGGGCATGTGGCCTATAAACAGCTCAGCGATTCGTTGCACAAACATGGCTTGAAATTGATTCAGGATGCAGTGTATAATCATGTAGATATTGATCATATTCTTTTCAAGGAAAAGCCTGCAAAAGATTGGTTTCATAACTGGCCGTCTTATACGGGCACAGCTTATAAGGATCAGCCATTGTTCGATCCATATAGTGCAATGGCCGATAGAAAGATCACGACTGATGGCTGGTTCACAAAGCTGATGCCTGATCTTGATCAGACCAATCCCTATGTCGCCAATTATCTTATTCAAAATGCAGTCTGGTCGGTAGAAGAATTTGGAGTGGATGGTTGGCGGGTCGACACGTATTTGTATAACGATTTGAATTTTATGAATCGTTGTAATGCGACCCTGTATGCCGAGTACCCGAAGCTTACCATTTTTGGCGAGCTGTGGGTACATGGCGTACCCTCACAATCCTATTTCGTGGAGAGTAAAGTAGATGCACCATTTAAGAGCAATTTGCAGGGGGCAACTGATTTTCAAACTCATGACTATGGTATTGTACCCGCTTTAACCCAACCCTTTGGCTGGACCGAAGGTGTAAATAAATTGTACACTACGCTTGCGTTTGATTACCTGTACAAAGATGCGACACGTAATGTTTTGTTTTTGGATAATCACGATGTAAGCAGATTTTTCTCAGTAGTGGGTGAGGATGTAGCGAAACAAAAAATGGGGATTCAATGGCTGCTAACCTGCAGAGGCATTCCGCAGATGTATTATGGAACCGAAATCATCATGAAAGGTTTTACCAACCCGGATGGATGGGTGCGATTGGATTTTCCGGGTGGATGGGTAGGAGATAAGAAAAATGCATTTACAGGCGCAGGCTTGACCGATAATGAAGCCAGTGTGCAGGCCCTGGTTAAGAAATTGGCAAACTACCGAAAGCAGTCAACCGCTTTGAAAACCGGTAAGATGATGCAATATGTTCCTAAAGATGGGCTGTATGTTTATTTCCGCTATGATGACCAACAGACGGTGATGTGTGTGATGAATACGAGTGATAAGCAAATGGATGTAGACTTTGCTAACTATGATGAGCGAACATCCGAATTCTCTAAGGCTATTGATGTATTGGGTAGTGGTTCATTTGACCTTTCCGCAAAAGCCAAAATCCCCACTAAAACCATGTGGGTGCTGGAATTAAAAAAATAGAATAGTGGTCACATCGTTCACACTTAACATCGTGCGATTTACAAGCTATGGCGGCTTCAGACTAAGACATATTGGATTTATTAGAACGACAATGAGACAAAATCTGTCAATATAGTGTCGGTCTTTGCCATTAAGTTGAATGTGCAATTGAGCAATCAACGTAATTTTGATGAAAACAAATCAGCTATGCAACCTTCAGATTCTATTTTAAAGTTTCTAGATGAGCCTTACCCGTTAACGGTCGAGCAGGTATCTTTCTATCAAAAAAATAGATATATCAAGTTGAAACACGTGCTCAATGAAGAAACACTTGACTTCTTCAACAAGGCAATTACCGTTCGGGTAAATCAAATGAAAGCAATTGATACCCCTCTGGAACAACGAAGCACTTATGGAAAAGCATTTTTGCAGTTATTCAATCTTTGGTGCGAAGATGAGGTCGTGAAGAAATTAATTTTTAGTAAGCGTCTGGGAAAAATCGCTTCTGATTTGATGCAAACTGATGGGGTTAGAATTTACCACGATCAGGCACTTTTTAAAGAGGGTGGTGGCGGAATTACGCCCTGGCATGCCGATCAATATTATTGGCCATTGGAAACTGATAAAACAGTTACCGCCTGGATGCCATTGCAAGCAACCCCGCTAGAGCTAGGACCGCTTGAATTTAGTGCAGCAAGCCATCAGATTGTGGAAGGAAGAGAACTTGAAATAGGCGATGAAAGTGAAGCCGTTATTCAACAAAAACTACGGGTTACGGATTTCAAACATGTGATTGAACCTTTTGATGCTGGTGAAATAAGTTTTCATTCGGGATGGGTGTTTCATCGAGCAGGAGCCAATGTGACTAATCAAATGCGCAAGGTGATGACCATTATTTTTATGGACAAAGACATGAAGTTGAAGGCACCGGAAAACAAAAATCAAATTAACGACTGGAATACATGGTGCCCTGGGGCAACTGTCGGAGAAGTAATTAACAGCCCGATTAACCCGATCATTTATCAACGCTAGTATTGATGGAGATCAAGTTTGTCTGTCCGTATTGGGGTCAAGAGGGAACATCACCTTCCGACTTTTTCAGGCGTATTCTTCAGGAGGGTTATGACGGTGTGGAGATAAACATGCCCGAGTCATCGGATTTTACAAAGGAATTTCAAATTGAATTGGAATACGCGCGTAAAATGGACAAGAACTTTGTCTTCATTGCACAACAAGTTCTCACTTTACGGCAAGAGAGCGTTAAGGAATATGCAGCTTGCTTAAAAAAGCGACTTGATACTATTGTTGCGCTCAAGCCAAATTTCATCAATAGTCACACAGGAAAAGATTATTTTTCATTTGATGATAATTGTAGGATTATTGAAATGGTTGAAAACATAGCACAGCAGTCGGGAATACAAATTTTACATGAGACTCACCGCGGACGTTTTACTTATCATGCGGCTTCATTGCTTCCCTACTTAGAACGATTTCCACAACTTAAACTAACCGCAGACTTTTCACATTGGTGCACTGTCTCCGAAAGCCTTTTGAGCGATCAAAATGAAATTGTTGAGAAAGTAATTCCTTTCGTTTACCATCTTCATGCCCGCGTGGGCTATGAACATTCGCCACAAGTGAATGATCCTTTTGCTCCTCAATGGAAGTCAACTCTAGAGGCTTTCATGGTTTGGTGGAGAAAAATAATGAGTGCGCGAAAAATGACCGAAGACGTTTTTACAATTTGTCCGGAATTTGGGCCTGTACCTTATATGCCAACAATGCCGGTCACACAAAAGCCGTTGGGCGACCAATGGAAAATTAATGTAAGAATGAAAGATTACTTACAACATGAATTTGACTCTCGTTACTAGTAACTTACTTAAGGAATACAATAGAAAGGAATTTCCTGAGTTAATTTCAGAATGAAAGAAATAGCAAATGAATAAATTGGTAAATAGACTTTTGGTATCGATTGGGTTGGTTGTTTTGTTTTTTGCTTGCCAGAATCAAGCAAATGATGGCAAGGATTTTACTCAATTTGTAAATCCATTCATTGGCACAGAAGGAACGGGTCATACCTTTCCCGGCCCTTGTTTGCCGTTTGGGATGGTTCAACCGGGACCGGATAACAGAGACCAAGGTTGGGACTACACCAGTGGATATCAATATCAGGATTCAACCATTATTGGATTTTCTCAGACACGTGCCAATGGCACTGGCATCAGTGAGTTTGGTGATGTGCTCTTGCAGCCAGTTACAGATTCCCGGACAGAGAAATTTGGTGAGGGTTACAACAAACAATCAGAACGCGCAACGCCAGGTTATTATTCTGTTACGCTCCGTAATCAAGTCAAGGTCGAGTTATCTGCCAGCGAGCGAGTTGCCTTTCATAAATACACGTACCCCAACAATAAGGCAAAGCTTTTGGTCGATCTACAACACGGTCTTCGATTTCTTACCGACTCGCTAGTGTTAGAGAGTACCGTAACGATCAACGGCCAAAATAGTATTTCCGGATCTTGTCACACAAAAAATTGGGTGGATCGAAAGTATTTCTTTTTTATCCAGTTTGATCAACCCTTTGTCACTAGTTCCGAATTGGTTAAGATGCCCAAGGAGAAAGCACCAAGATACATTTTGGAGTTTGAACTAAAGGACAGAGTGCTTAAAACGAAAGTTGCAATGTCGACAGTAAGCGTAGACGGTGCAATAGCAAATCTAAAGACTGAAATTCCAGAATGGGATTTTGACGGGACTGTAATCCAAGCCAAGCAGAAATGGAATGAATATTTATCTCGTATTGAAATAGAAGCAGATCAAAAACAGAAGGAGATTTTCTATAGCTGTATGTATCGCTTATTTATTCAGCCATCTAACATTGCAGATGTAGATGGAAAGTACAGGGGTGCAGACGATGTCGTCCGTCAAGCGGAAAATAATGAGTACTATTCTACGCTCTCTTTGTGGGATACCTACCGCGCTGCTCACCCGCTGTATACACTGATCGCTCCCGAGAAAGTCAACGGCTTTGTGCAATCGATGATAGCTCATTCCAAGGCTGCCGGCTTCTTACCGATCTGGACAGCATGGGGCCAAGACAATTATTGTATGATCGGCAATCATTCCATTCCGGTGATAGTCGATGCGCACAAGAAAGGTTTTACAGGTTTTGATGCAAATGCTGCCTTGAGCGAGATGGTTAAAACCACATCCGAAAAACACATCAACAGTAATTGGCCTTTGTTGAACAAGTATGGCTATTATCCTTTTGATAGTTTGGACAACGAAGCTGTTTCAAGAACACTAGAACATGGAGTAGATGATTATTTTGTTGCCACCATGGCCGAACAGTTGGGTAAACGAGATATTGCGACACAATATTTTAAGCGTGCTTCTTTTTACAAAAACCTATACGACAGCACAACCAGGCAAATGCGTGGCAAGAATAGCTTGGCTAAATGGCGAACCCCCTTCAATCCGCTGATGGCAACATCGCCCATGAACAACCCGGGTGATTATACAGAAGCAAATGCATGGCAATATTTTTGGACACCTGCCCAATATGATGCGGAGGGGCTTATGCGTTTGTTAGGTGGCAAAAGAAATTTTACTGCACAATTGGATAGTTTTTTTACCATCCGCGCACTCAACCCAAATAAACACCTAGGACAAGAAGCAATGATTGGGCAATATGCGCATGGCAATGAACCAAGTCATCATATTGCCTACCTATATGCCTATTCAGAGAAGCCCCAAAGAGGCAGAGAATTGATCACGCAAATTTGCAATCAATTTTATAACAACACACCCACAGGAATGATAGGCAATGATGACTGCGGTCAAATGAGTGCGTGGTACATTTTTTCAACGCTAGGTTTTTATCCGGTTAACCCGGGAAATGGCACTTTTGTGTTTGGAGTTCCTCAGGCAAAAAAGATAGCTGTTAAACTAGCTAAGAGCAAAGAGTTAATTATCAGTTTAACTTCGAACAAACAGAACGTTTCGGTTTTTGAAGTACAGTTAAATGGTAAGAAAACTTTAGATCATTCTGTAGCCTATTCGACTCTTATCACAGGTGGAAAACTTGAGTTTGTCAGTGGAAATCGATAGTATTATGACCGCGTAACAAGTGCAAGAAAGTTAACTCAAACAGATGAAACCGATATTCATAATCACTCTATTTGTATGTTGTCATCTCGTGTCGATTTCTCAAGTGCCCAAGGTTTCTTCAGGAACCATCAAACACTACGAAAAGTTTGAATCAAAATATGTGGTTTCTCGTAATGTGGACGTTTGGCTTCCGGATGGTTATGATTCCAAAAGGAAATATGCGGTGTTGTATATGCACGATGGGAAGGGTCTTTATGATTCCGCTATCATGTGGAACAAGCAGGAGTGGGGTGTAGATGAGGTATTGGGTAGATTGTTAAAAGAAGGGAAAGTAAAGAACTGTATCGTAGTAGGTGCCTGGAATTCTGAAGGTACGCGCCACCCCGAGTATTTTCCGCAAAAACCATATGAGAGTTTATCTCAAGTAGAAAGGGATACAATTACAGCACAGCTGCAAAAAATGGGAAGGACAAAGGAGATGTTTAAGCCAATATCAGATAATTACTTGAAGTTTTTAGTGGAGGAGTTAAAGCCTTTTATCGATAAAAACTTTTCAACCAAGACAGACACAAAAAATACTTTCGTGGCGGGCTCAAGTATGGGTGGACTGATTTCGATGTACGCCATCTGCGAGTACCCCAATGTGTTTGGCGGAGCGGCTTGCTTAAGCACCCATTGGCCAGGCACTTTTAAAGTCGAGGGCAACCCAATTCCAGAGGCCTTCTTCAATTATCTAGCCAAAAATCTGCCAAATCCTAAGTCACACAAGCTGTACTTCGATTACGGTGATCAAACGTTGGATGCACTTTACCCACCCTTGCAAAAGAAGGCCGATGAAGTGATGAAGGCGAAAGGCTATACAGCAAAGAATTGGATGACAAAGTATTTTCCCAGAGAGAACCATTCTGAAAAGGCATGGAGTAAACGGCTAGATGTACCTCTGTTATTTTTACTCAAAAAATAAAATTCATGAAAACAGTAACACACTTTTTATATTTATTGATTTTGTTGGCCTCTTTAAAATCGAAATCTCAGTCAACCACAGCATTTAATGAACCACCAGCCTGGTCGAAAGAAGTTATTTGGTATCAGATCTTTGTTGAGAGATTTAATAATGGAGACAAAACCAATGACCCAACGCCAACCGATATTGACATTGCACCGTTGAATTTGCATGCACCTAAAGGCTGGTCCGTTACACCCTGGACAAACAATTGGTTTGAACAAGAAAGTTGGGCAAAACTACCGGGCAAGTCTTTTGGTGAGATGCTTCAATACAGAAGGTATGGAGGCGACTTGCAAGGCGTCATCAATAGGCTAGACTATTTGCAAGAGCTGGGTGTTACAGCATTATTCATTAACCCCATCAACGATGCGCCTTCTTTGCACAAATATGACGCGCGAAACTATCATCATGTGGATGTAAATTTTGGTCCTAATCCCGTAGGCGACAACAAAATCATCGCCAGCGAAAATCCAGCGGATCCAACTACCTGGAAGTGGACAAGTGCCGATAAATTATTTCTAAAGCTGATCGCTGAAGTTCATAAGCGTAAGATGAAGATTATCCTTGATTATTCCTGGAATCATGTAGGTACCACATTCTGGGCATGGCTGGATGTGTTAAAAAACCAACAGGCTTCCCCTTACAAAGATTGGTTCGATATTAAATCATTCGATAATCCGGCTACTTCTGAGAACGAATTCTCATATAATGGATGGTTAAACATTCCGTCATTGCCCGAATTAAAGAAAGTGAATGTTACTACCTTCAAGCAGGCGGGGCATCCGTACGAAGGAAACATCAATGATGGAGCGAAGGCACACATTTTTGCAGTGACCAAACGTTGGCTTGCTCCAGACGGAGATGCATCACAAGGAATTGACGGATATCGGTTGGATGTAGCAGATCAGATCGGGTTGGGTTTTTGGAGAGACTTTAGGAAACAAGTACGTACCATTCAACCCAACGCGTATTTAATTGGAGAGATTTGGTGGGAAGCTTGGCCGGATCGTTTGATGAATCCCGTGCCCTACACTAAAGGGGATGTGTTCGATGCGGTTATGTTTTACCAGGCCTATCGACCAGCTCGGTATTTCTTCGCCAAAAACGACAACGCGATTGATGCACAGACGCTAAAGGATAGTTTAGAGTTTCAATGGAACCGATTAAATAAATCAAATCGGTATGCGATGATGAACGTGGCCTCCAGTCATGATGCACCTAGATTGCTTACCGATTTTTACAATCCGAACAAGTACAAATTCAGCGCGTCACCCAGTGATAATCCTCACTATAAAACAGGCAAGCCGGATGAGGAAACGTACAAGCGGCTTCGGCTCTACCTGGTGCACGCCTATACCTCAGTTGGCGCACCGCATATCTGGAACGGAGAAGAAATGGGTATGTGGGGTGCAGACGATCCGTTTCCCAGAAAGCCGTTGATGTGGAAAGAGTTTGCTTTTCAGCCGGAATCCAGAAACAATTTCCAGCCCGGCCCAACCGAGTATGACCCAATCGCATTTAATCAAGCGCATTTTGATTTTTACAAAAAGCTCATTGCTATTCGAAAGAGTAATCCAGTATTGATTTCGGGAGAAATAGAGTTTATTCAATCGCAGGGAAAACATTTGGGTTATCGGAGATTTGATGGCAAGAATGAAGTCATTGTATTATTTAATTTGGATGAAAAGCCATATACGTTTTCGGTCCCTTCGGAAGCAGCATATACTGATCTTCTTTCTAAAAGGAAACCTATTACTGGCCAGCTGATATTGGGGTCGATGGAGGCTATGATTTTGAAACGAATAAAGTAGCTAGTTCAATTTAGTAAAAGACCGCTTGCTTGTTCCATTTCCTTTCGTCAACTTTAATCGGTTAACGAAATCTGAATGACTATTCCAAAACCCCAACTCACTTTCTCGCAGATCATTAATATGAATGTTGGGTTCTTCGGAATCCAATATAGTTTTGGATTGCAGCAAAGTGCTGTGAATCCCATTTACGATTTTCTGGGAGCAAGCCCTGATGAAATTCCCTTGTTGAACCTGGCGGGACCAGTAACTGGTTTATTGATTCAGCCAATTATTGGTGCCTTGAGTGATAAGACATGGAGCCCAAGATTTGGGAGAAGAAAACCTTATTTTTTTATTGGGGCGATGCTTTGCAGTATTTGCCTTTTCTTTTTCCCCTTTAGCAGCGCGCTATGGATGGCGGCTGGGTTGCTTTGGATTTTGGATGTTGGTAACAACACGGCAATGGAACCTTATCGTGCCTTTATCGCTGATAAGTTGAATGACGAACAACGTCCTACAGGTTTTCAGACACAGAGCTTTTTTACGGGTCTTGGCCAAACCCTTGCTAATGTTTCCCTTTTTGTTTTCCCCCTTTTAATTATCGGCAGAACTGGCGCCATCCCCAATTGGGTTTTTGCTTCTTTCTTTTTAGGAGCGGTTTGTTCGATAGGCACGATTTGGTGGAGCATGCATACAACCCCTGAAATTCCGCCCACCCAGCAAGAGATTGATGAGATAGAAAGGAAGAATGTGGGACAACCGCACTTAGTTTGGCAATTTTTCATATCAGTGATTACATCTGTGATCGCGTATGCCGTGATGATTTTATTATTCATACCCTCTCTCTTTTATAAATCGTTGTTTAGAAAAGTACTGGATGTTGTTAGAAATAATTCTACTACTAAAATCTTTGCGCAGAATATAGAGATTGTGGAAGCTATTTTGGAAATGCCCACTGTGATGTGGCAGTTGGCTTTGGTGTATCTTTTTCAATGGTATGCTTTGTTTTGTTATTGGCAGAATGCAGCTAAGAGCATTGCGTTGTCTGTTTGGAAAACAACCGAAACCGTCAACAACCCTTTGTATGACGAAGCAGTAAGTTGGACTGGGCTTGTCAATGGTTGGTACAACATTGTTACGTTTCTATCCGCATTTGCATTGGTTTATTTCGTCAAGAAATCATCGGCTAAAATAGTACACTTCACGTGCTTGGTGCTAGCGGCTTTAGGTTTCTTACTTTTTCCATTCATTGGAAACAAGTATTTGCTTTTTCCTGCCATCACTGGATTCGGCATTGGTTGGGCCAGCATGATGGGAATTCCTTATCTGTTGGTAGTGGGCAATATTCCTAAAGAGCGATATGGAGTATACATGGGTATTATCAACATGATGATTGTGGTGCCCATGATTTTACAAACGGTGACTTTTGGTTACGTGCTGAAGAATTTCTTGGGAAACAATAGTAGTCATGCTGTTTTGTTTGCCGGAGTACTGTTGGTGCTGGCAGCGCTCGCAACGCTGTTGATCAAAGCAAAACCGACCGATCAAGAAGTGCAACTGACATCTTCAGGTCATTAGTTCTAAATCTAACCTAAACTGATTTGTATGAGTCCCTACTTAGCTGAATTTTTTGGAACCCTTTTATTGATTCTTTTGGGAGGTGGAGTAAATGCGGCTGTGTCATTGAGAAAGTCAAAGTCCGAAAATGGAGGATGGCTCATGATTGCTATCGGTTGGGGACTCGCGGTGATGCTTGCGATTTATGCAGTTGGTAGTATTAGTGGCGCGCACCTTAATCCAGCCGTAACCATCGCGCTCGCAATCAACGGAAGTTTTGCTTCAAGTCTGGTGGTTGGCTATATCGTAGCGCAGTTTATCGGAGCAATAGTCGGTGCCACGCTGGTATGGCTACATTACTTGCCACACTGGAAAGAGACGGTTGATCCTGCGGCAAAACTGGGTGTATTTTGCAATGCACCTGCCATTCGCAATACGTTTACCAATTTGATTAGTGAAATCATTGCAACCATGGTGTTGATCATGGCTTTGTTGTTTATAGGTGCCAATGAATTTACGAAAGGATTAAATCCAATCGTAGTCGGTCTTTTGATTATCTCCATCGGCTTAAGCCTTGGAGGAACGACCGGTTTTGCGATTAATCCTGCTCGCGATTTAGGGCCACGGATTGCTCATTTTGTTTTGCCGATACATGGCAAAGGAAAATCTGATTGGAGTTACGCTTGGATACCTGTTATGGGGCCAATCATAGGTGGCGTACTTGGTGCATTGACATATCAACTGTTGTTCTAAAGGTTAAGAAAATTCTAAATTGTTACTTCTGACTTCTATTTTCTAACTTTTTTTACTATGCCGAAGTTTATCATCGCTCTCGATCAAGGCACTACCAGTTCACGTGCAGTGTTGTTTGACGAGAAAGGTTCCATCGTTGGAATGGTGCAGCAAGAGTTTACACAAATTTTTCCACAGCCGGGGTGGGTAGAGCACAGTGCCAATGAAATTTGGAGTTCGCAACTTGGTGTGCTCCAGAAATTAATTTCAGATAATCAGGTTGAGCCAAAGGCGATTGTCGCCATCGGTATTACCAACCAAAGGGAGACCACCGTAATCTGGGATCGAAAGACGGGAGAGCCTGTTTACAATGCGATCGTCTGGCAAGACAAGCGGACGGCCTCTATTTGCGAAGACTTAAAAAAGCGTGGCCTTACAGATTACGTTAGGCAAGAAACCGGCTTAGTTATCGACTCTTATTTCTCAGGAACAAAAATCAAATGGATTTTGGATAATGTAGCTGGTGCCAGACAAAAAGCTGAAAGGGGAGATCTTGCCTTTGGTACGATTGACACCTGGTTGATTTGGAAACTGACCAATGGGAATAGTCACTTTACTGACTATTCCAATGCGTCACGTACCATGGTGTACAACATTCGCGACTTAAAATGGGATGAGAAGTTGTTGCAGGAATTAACGATTCCAAAATCACTTTTACCAGAACTAAAACCTTCTGCGGCCGCGTTTGGAACTTGGAATTTAAATGGAATTGAAATTCCGATTGCGGGAGTAGCAGGCGACCAGCAAGCAGCACTTTTTGGTCAAGCTTGTTTTGAACCCGGCATGGCAAAAAATACCTATGGTACAGGTTGCTTTATGTTGATGAATACCGGATCAAAAATTCAATTATCCAAGAATGGATTGATAACCACGATTGCCTGGGGTCTGGATGGAAAAGTAGAATACGCCTTAGAGGGCAGCGTGTTTATTGCAGGTGCAGCCGTGCAATGGCTGCGAGATAGTTTGCATTTAATTGATCAGTCAAAAGACTCGGAGTATTTTGCGATGAAAGCATTAGGCTCAAATGAAGTCTACGTGGTTCCTGCTTTTGCGGGATTAGGTGCGCCTTATTGGGACATGTATGCGCGCGGTGCCATCTTCGGACTTACACGTGATACAGGCAAAGATCACATCATCAAAGCTACCTTGGAATCGATGGCCTATCAAACAAAAGACATTCTCAATGCGATGCAGGAAGATGCTGGTATAAAATTAGCGAGTTTAAAAGTAGACGGAGGTGCCTGTGCGAACAATATTCTCATGCAATTTCAATCCGACATTCTCGGAGCAGACGTTGAGCGGCCGGAAGTAATTGAATCGACCGCACAAGGAGCAGCCTATCTGGCCGGCATACAAATTGGGCTATGGAAGAAAGAAGATATTGTGAAGAACAGAAAAATTCAAAAAAGATTTATGCCGCATATGGAGGAGATAACGCGAATCCAGCTATACAAAGGTTGGCAAAAGGCCGTAAAAAGAACGATGGGGTGGGAAAACAAATAGTTACTTTTTCCTTACTTTTTTCGCTGCCTTCTTTGCTGGTTTGGCCACTTTCTTTACCGCAGCCTTTTTTACTTTAACAGGTTTTATTGAGGCAAACGTTTTGCCACCACCCAATATTTGTTCTGCGTGGTTTTTGGTGTCTACCTTTTCGATGACTTCCGTGATGATTCCTTTTTCGTCAATGACATAAGTGACACGCGCAGTACCCATATATTTTCTTCCATACATTGATTTTTCTATCCAAGTTCCATAAAGGTGGTGGACCGATTTATCGACATCAGCAAGCAGTTGAAACGGAAGTTTTTCTTTGGTAATGAATTTTTTGTGAGATTTCTCGTCATCAGAACTAATTCCTAAGACTTCGAAACCTGCCTTTTGAAGTGCTTTGTAGTTATCACGCAGATTGCAAGATTCTGCCGTACAACCCGGAGTCATATCCTTCGGATAGAAGTAGAGCACTACCTTTTTTCCACGCAAGCTGGAGAGTGTTACTGTATTACCATCTTGATCGGTCGTCTTGAAATTGGGTGCGGAGGTACCAACTGTTAAAGCCATCTTAATTAACGTTTTTGTTCAAGTATCTTTTGTGTGTGTATTCGTTCATTGCCTGCACGATCTGTAACCTTTAATTGAAAGTCGCCCTTCAATGGTTTCTTTGAGTCGAGACGTTCGGATTGAATTATACCTGTTTTATAATCATACTTCATTAGCAACCACTCACCATTTATGTTTGCTTCATACTTCGCAATTCCTGACAGGTTATCATAAATTCGAAAACGGGCAGTGCGTGAATTACAATAAATTCTACCAATACTTGGTGGCGTAGAATCCGTCAAAACAGTAAACTGTCCTAGTTCTTTTGTGCTAAACTGGATACGGCCATTTACCCAATCGCCTCCCACAAATTCAAATCGGTTTCCCTCCATATGGTAAGCAAACGTCTTTTCTGTTTTTGGGTAAGAGAGGGTTGGTTTTAACGTGACGGATATCGTGTTATGTAGGGGAGTAGTAAGTGAAGCGATAGTGAATTTCTCGCGGATCTTTCCGGTAACTTCATGACGGGTATTAAGATACAAGGTATCATATAGATTGCCATTTTTAAATTTGATGTCAATGAGGTCACTATAGTAGTCGTAGTCGGTGCCGGAAGGAATTACGCCCTTGAAGGATAGTGGAACTGTGCCAGAGCAGGTTTGAACCGAGTCGGGAAGCCCATTGCGTAGGTCAATCAGGTATACGTTTCGAAGCGAGTTAGAATAACTGGGTGAAATAGGATTTTGAGTTCCATTTAAGTGGATGAATGCCTTTCTATCTTTTAGACTAGAACATGGTTTAGAATTTATGACGAGTGTGTTCTCGACAATATCAAAGTCAATTGGCTTTTGCATCGCCTCAAGGAATCGAGCATCGGTTGTAAGTGGATCTGATTTTAGGTTCAAGCTTACAATGCTAGTGTTTCCTGAAAAATCGCGGAGAGTGATCGCTATCTTTCGCTGACCTTCTGTTACTTGTATTATTCCTTTTGAAACAACTCCGTCATAAAACTTCAGTGCATTTCCATCGCCTACATAGAGTTTGTTAAAGCGGGCACCTTTTGTTTTCAGCGTTTTGAAATCCATCAATGTGACGATATCGTAACTGTCTTCAAAATTGAATTTTTTAATTTCCTGAGAAAAGACACTGGCACTATCGACTCGCATTTCTATTTGACTGATGCCACAACGAAACTGTGAGAGATCAATCTTATCATGGGCCAGAATTTCAACTCCTATTCTTCCGGTGGCTAAAATAGGAAAGGGCAACTTGTAGCTATTACCAGACCGAACAAGGCTGAACTCAAATCGCCCGAAACGATCGTTTACCCTCGAATTTTTATCCATCGTTACCAATGCAACTTTCAATGCAATGGGGGCATACTTATCTTTTACTTCTGTAAATCCAAACGATAGTGGGTTAAGAGCTTCATTGTTTTGATCCCTTATTTCAAAGTGCAAATGTGGGCCGCTTGATCCACCGGTGTTTCCGGATAGGCCAATCGTATCACCTCGCTGAACTGGAAATTGACTAACCTCAAAGTTGATGTCCAGATCGAAAGACTTTCGCTTGTATTGCTCTTCCAATACATAGCGAGCAATTGGGCCCTTGAACTTGTCGAGATGCCCATAAAGTGAGGTGTTGCCATCCGGATGTTTAATCATGAGGGCATGTCCATAGCCATAGGCACCAACAATTATTCTTGACACATGGCCTTGCTGGGTAGCCAATATGGGCACGCCAATCATACTATTTGTTCGGACGTCAATGCCAGCATGAAAGTGAGTGGTACGCAATTCACCCATTGTTCCGGCTAAAAAATTTGGTTGACCGGGGTTAACAGGGAATAGGTAGGGTTCAAGTTCGGGAGCCTTGTTAAGGATGATTTCGTTTGGCAGACTGAACTGCGCAATTGAAAAGTGCGCAAATGCCAAACAGATGACAGCAAAAGAAAAACTACTTAACCTCAAACTCCAGCAACTTCTCATCTTCGATGTATGCGGTTAACTTATCTCCAATAACAACGGGGCCAACTCCTTTTGGAGTTCCTGTAAAAATCAAATCTCCCGTTCTCAATGTGAAAAACTTTGACAAATAGGAGATGATGTAGTCAAACGAAAAAAGCAGCAAACTGGTATTGCCCGTTTGCTTTAACTCTCCATTCACTTCCAGTTTAAAGTTGATATCTTTTTTGTCTGCAAATTGATCGATGGCAATAAACTTATCAGAAATTGGCGCGGAGCCGTTAAACCCTTTTGCAATGTCCCATGGAAGGCTCTTTGCCTTTAGTTTCGACTGAATGTCTCTGGCCGTAAAGTCAATACCAATCCCCACAGCATCGTAATACTTAGACGCGAATTTTTCCTCAATATTCTTACCCTCTTTACAAATTCGTAAAACGAGTTCTACCTCATGGTGAATATCGTTTGAAAAGGAAGGGTAGTAGAAAGGCGCGTTATTGCGCAAAATGGCTGTGTCGGGTTTTGTGAAAATAACCGGCTCGTCAGGCCTTTCATTGTTTAATTCCTGAATATGCTCAGCATAGTTTCGGCCTATAGCAAAAATTCTCATGGTAATGATTTAATAGCTTGCAAATTTATAAACATTCTAAGGGGAAAAACCCTTTTTTGCCACGAATTTTCTAATTTTTGTGATTATCGGTTTTATCTTTGAACTTCATTAAACCACGCTTTTATGATCATGAGAATCAGCTCTTTTTTTATTTGTGCTTCGCTACTATTTCGTTGTGCTAACGTGCCAGTAACCGGTCGCAGTCAATTGAGCTTAGTCTCAAGTTCAGAAATCAATGGAATGGCTGCTACACAATACCAGGAAGTGATCAAGACGGGGCCGCTTTCTACAAATCAGGAGCAAGTCGCAATGATCAAAAGGGTTGGAAGTAAGATTCAAAAGTCAGTTGAACAATATATGGCCGAAAAGGGTGCATCTGATCAATTGGCTGGATTTGCTTGGGAGTTTAATTTAATACAAGATGATAAAACCGTGAATGCGTGGTGTATGCCTGGAGGTAAAGTAGCTTTTTATACGGCCATCTTGCCAATATGCAAAGACGAAACAGGCGTTGCCGTTGTTATGGGCCACGAGGTTGCCCATGCCATTGCTAACCATGGTCGTGAGCGAATGAGTCAGGGGCTTATTCAACAATTTGGTTTATCAACGCTCGGTGCAGCAATGGGGCAAAATCCAACAGCGACTAAGCAGATATTTTTAGAAGCAGTTGGTATGGGCGCAAATTTGGGTGCGCTAAAATTCTCTCGAAAACATGAATCGGAAGCTGATCACATAGGTTTGATTTTTATGTCGATGGCCGGTTACGATCCCGCCCAAGCACCAAAGTTTTGGGAACGCATGACCTCGTTGAGCGGTGGTCAAAAGCCACCTGAATTCATGTCGACTCACCCATCCGATGAAACAAGGATAAAGGATTTGCAAGGATGGATGCCAGAGGCATTAGGTTATTATAAGCCAAACTAATTCCGGTTTTTTGGGTTTACATAAGAGGCAAAGCTATTGTTTTGCTTTTGAAACCATTTTGTCCTTCTCTTCATGATTGACGCGTATAATTTTATTGCTTCCTGGCAGCTTTTTCCGGAAAAGGGTACTTATGAACTGGGAATGCGCCCTCGGTCTGGAATCTACCGAATCCAAATGGGTGAAAATTCTAAGCAGTTGCGGATTAGCATGAATTGGGTCTCTATGGAGGACCAGGCATTTGAGTCTAGTTATATTATTGAGCCGAATGGCGAGGAGCAACCATTTTTGGATTCACCTATTGGTGATTCAATGAGATGCATCATTATCGATTCGATTAACTTTGAAACTCATCTTTTTAAAGAAGGAAAGTTAGTGTTGGTCGTGCAGCACGAGATTACACCAAAAGGGCTTCTTAAAATTACTCAAAAGCATCATCAGGCCGATGGACTGGTTTTGACGAACACCGAGGTTTACCACAAACAGATGAGTGTTTTGCCCTATTCATCGTCTGTGTCAGGCGCTGTGATCAAGCCCAACGAAGCGGGGCTTATTCGCCACCATGCGCTAACCGCCATGGAGGAGCAGACGAATATGCAACTTACGCAGATTCGCCAGCAGATAGAGTTGCTTGCGATACAGGCGAAGGAAATCTACCAGCGCAAAGAACTGAGCATGATTATCTATGATGCCAAGTTGAGCTTTAGCCCGGTGATCGGACAGGTATATTATTTGTATCAAAATAAAGACAACTCGCATTTGCTTTCTATGATTGGCCCTAAAGAATGGGGAGCTAAAAATCCCTACAAAAGTTTTGTAGCAGCTGTAAGGTTGTTAGCCGACCATACATGGAAGGAAGTATAATAAAGAATCGAGATTTAATTGGAAAGAAACAACTTGATTCCTGATATCAAATGTTTGAAGCTTAACGATGTGTTAGAATCGATATTCATGAACTGTGGAATCTCTCTCGATGCGTGAGATTTTGAAAACTTCCGATATAGCTTCTCTAGTTCAAACGCTCCATATACTCTATCTGCATCTGAATACTTTTTTATGTTGACTTGATTTAGAGCCCCCATATCTGGGTATATTCTATTTAGCGCATGAAGATCTCCCAAGTACCAATTTTCAAGTTCCCTGCATGCAATGCGAATTAGTGTTGGTGTATTAATTTCGTTTTTTGAAAGCTTCTTTAATTCGGCTTTTAATTCTATACAGTCGTTTGAGTCTTGGTCATGAATTACAATTAACTTAACAGGCCATTGGTAATTGACAAATGCCTTAACTTTTCTTGGGATTGATTTTTTTAAATGGCTTTTGCCTTCATGAGGTCGTATAAAACAATTTTGATCCAGTACATATCCTAGAGGTAATATATGCGGCAGAATTCCTCGCAAAAAATTCTCCATTGAGGGTTCCTCAGTCAAAATCTCAACCCAGATTTCTTTCAACATTTGAAACTAAAGGGGGTTACTTCCAATGAAATAATTTTCTTTCCAGAGATATCCCAGCTTGTCACCCGCTTTAAAAAGTGCAACTATTTCATTGTGATCACTTGCTCTTTTTATTTTTGAATAGCCTTTGTCCTTAACAAGCCAAAATACTTCATCCGGAGTTGCTCCGTTCAATAAGTCTGGAGAATGAGAAGAAACAAATACTTGACCTCCGTTTTGCGCGTAAAGTCTGAACTCTTCCAACAGTTCTATCAATAAACTTGGATAGAGTTGATTTTCTGGTTCTTCTATGCACAACAATGGGTGAGGGTGGGGATCATGCAGTAACAGGAGATATGCAAACATTTTTATTGTTCCGTCTGAAACATAGTTTGAAATAAATGGATCTTTAAATGATCCATCTTGAAATCTCAGGACAATCCTACCGTCAACTGTCGGCTCAGCCGTTACGTCACTGACCCCAGGAACTCTCTGCTTCATCTTTTTTAGGATGGTGTTGAACCTTTTTCGATGATTTTCAAACATGAACTGAGCTACCAAGGGTAAATTTTCACCTGTTTGAGATAAGTGTTCAGCATATCCAGCTTCTCTACTTGGCTTTGCCTCTGCTATATGAAAATCTGAAACATGCCAGTTTTCTATGAAAGACCTAAAAGCGTTCGCAGCCTTGAATCGTTCAAATTGACCCAAGCCTTTAATTGCCAGAATATCAGGAGATCCTAATGTTTGTTCTTCCCGTGAGAGTTCTTCATCTTTTTTATCAAAATCTTCTTCATTTGTTATCGCATACCCATGCCCTTTGGAGAAATCTAGGAAGTGATAGGGTGACCCATACGCTCCTCTCTTATATCTTAATATTTCTCGTTGAATGAAGGGTTTCCCAGACTCCTCACCAACTTCTAGCCGGTATGTTACTAGCCTGTCTTTATTTGCAATGATTAGTCGAAATTGCAATTCGATTTCTATTAATCCCTTTTGTCCTCTACTTATAACTTCTTTATATCCCCCTCTTTTGACAAGAGCTTGACGAATATTGTTCCTAAGGGCATCACTTAGAAATCCGAAAACATCAAAAAGCGTAGTCTTGCCCACCCCATTTGCTCCTACGAATATTGCGAGTTCAGGTAGATTTGATAAATCAATGTCTTGAAACGCCTTGTAGTTTTTTATTTTTATACTCTCTATCCTCATTGCTTTCTTTGCCAGTTTGGTCGCATAAGATAATTTCAATTACAATCTAATACAAAAAAGGGGGAATTCAATTCATTTTTGAAGTCAGAATGCTGAGCTTAATTTTAGTAAGCCAGCGTTTGGTATCCAGTGCAAAGTCTCCATTCATCATCCAATCGTAGTAGGCAGGCTCATCTTTGAAAACTTTCAGTACTGGTTTGCCTTTGTGCTTTCCAAAATTAAACACGGCTTCCCCTTGAGCATTTTTGATCATACGCCCCGCCAGGTCAACTAAGTCGGCAGCGGTAAGTTGACTGAGCATTTCCGCGCTATTCGTAATCATGCCCACTTTCTTTCCCAGGCTATCAGTCACCTCTTTGTTTTCATAGCGTTCCACTTGTGCCAGTAACACATCCATCGTGGCCTGTGTGTCGGCTTCCGCAGAGTGAGCGCTATCAAGTGCTTTTCCGCAATAGAATTGTACAGCTGCGGAAAGCGTCCTTTTTTCCATCATATGGAAAATACGTTGTGCGTCAATAATTTTCTTGCGGCTGTAGTCGAAGTCCAATTCAGCTCTCAAGAATTCTTCCACCAACATGGGCATATCAAATTTCAAGATATTAAACCCCGCCAGGTCGGCACCTTCAAGAAACTTAATGTATTCTTTTGCCACTTCTTTAAAAGTAGGTTTGTCGGCTACATCTTGATTGGTAATACCATGAATAGCCGTGGATTCGGCACTAATGGGTATCGTTGGATTAATTAAATTGCTTTTGCGGAAGGTCTCTCCATTGGGCATCAATTTGATCATTGCTATTTCGATGATTCGATCCTGCGAAACATTTATTCCAGTCGTCTCCAGATCAAAAAAGCACAGAGGTATTTTTAAATTTAGTTTCATTTTTTCTGGTCTATGAGGGCGTTAACTAATGGGTTGCCTTCACGCGCATAGGCATATAATTGCTATTCGAGTGTTGAAGCAGCTTTGTAAAATTGACTGGACGATACCCCAATTTTCCGAACTAATTCTTTGGCAGCGGCCAGCAATACAAGATCCGTGGCTGCACTTATTTTAATTGGAAATTTCTCGTTGGTGCTACTCACTAAAAAAATTTTGCCATCCTTTACTTCGTGAGGAATAGTCTTGTAGGACAGTATTTGTACGTCTGTTCTTTCTTTGGCCGCCAGTACTTTGATAGTAGGTTCTTTCTCTGGGTAAATAATCATTCCACTTTTTGGTGTTGCATCGAGAAGCTCTCCCAATTTGGCGAGTTCAATTTCAACAGGAGAAACAAGCACTACATGATGTTTGTAAAAGAGTGCTTCATGGGAAACCGTTGATTCGATAATGGTGACAGGTGCTGCCGCCATCTGAGCGAGCTTGCCATCTGCGAAATGATTGTAGGGGCGATGATTTGCTTCCAGCATGCCGGTGATAAACTTCACAATACGAGACCTTTGATTTCCGGTTACCAAAATTCTTTGTTGGTCGATGTTTTGCGGATAGAAAGCAGCAGGAGTAAGCTCCATATGAGATTTAAACCCTAAAGTAAAAGAAAATGTGGCGAATCAAAAAATGGAAGGTGAATGAATAAAGTCAAGGCGCCCTGTCTGTAGTCTTAACTCAGTCCAATTTTCAATCTCAAATTGAAAGGCGGCTATAGTGCAGGGAGAGAAAGCTTCAATTTTCGAGTTTGTGAGGCTACTTGCAAACCAACTGATACTTGGATTATGGCCAATGAGCGCAACGCTTTTTTTCCCGAGAGGAAGGTTGCGCAAAATAGTAAAGAGATCATCGTCCGTGGCATGATATATAGATGGCACTATAGTTACGTTAGTGGATGAATCAGACATGTTGATAGTAATTAACTGTGCTGTCGTCTGAGTGCGAATGGCAGGGCTACAAAGCACTAAATCAAAGATCACACCTTTATTTTTTAAATAAATCCCTGCCATTTGTGCATCCTGTTTCCCGTTTGTTGTCAATTCCCTCTGCAGATCGGTTTGCATGGGTTCTTTACTAGCAGCTTCTGCGTGGCGGATGAGGTAAATAGTGCGTGTCATGTTTTCGGAAGCAAGATCCATCGAAAGAACGAGTGTGTGTTTATTTTAAACTTCTATAGTTGGGTGCAAGATAATGTTAATCAGATGGATGAGCGTGAAACAATCTATGTTTTTTAAGAATTTTGCAGTAGGTCTACACGTACTCTGTGGAGTTGAGAACTTGCGGTTATGAAATTTTACTGATATTTGCGGCTCTTAAAGAAAAAAGGAATGTCGAAGAATCTGGTTATTGTTGAATCTCCTTCTAAAATAAAAAAGATAGAAAGCTTTTTAGGCAAAGATTATAAGGTGGCTTCAAGTATGGGGCATATTCGTGATTTGCAAAAGGGAAACGGAGCAATCGATGTTAAAAATAATTTTGAACCCAAATATGAGGTGTCTGTTGATAAAAAAGACATTATCAAGAACTTAAAGGGATTAGCAAAAGCGGCAGATGTAGTTTACTTGGCGACTGATGAAGACCGAGAAGGTGAAGCGATTTCATGGCATTTGAAAGAGGTGCTGGACCTCAATGACAAAAAGACAAGGCGGATTGTCTTTACAGAAATAACTAAGAACGCGATCTTGAACGCCATCAAAACACCACGCGGTATTGATATTAACCTGGTCAATGCTCAACAAGCTCGTAGAGTACTGGATCGTTTGGTTGGTTTTGAGCTTTCTCCTATTCTTTGGAAAAAAATAAGGACCGGCCTGTCAGCTGGCCGTGTTCAATCAGTGGCCGTACGTTTGGTTGTTGAGCGTGAACGCGAGATTGAAAAGTTTGAATCCAAATCTTCTTTTCGTATCAATGCCATTTTTGATTTAGGAAAAGGGAAACAATTGATTGCGGAGCTTTCTGAAAAGTTCACTGACGAGAAAAAGGCGCTGGAGTTTTTGGAAACCTGTAAGGGGGCAAAGTTCTCGATTGGTGATCTGCAAAAGAAACCTGCGAAGAAATCACCAGCACCTCCGTTCACTACTTCTACTATGCAGCAAGAGGCTGGTAGAAAACTAGGATTTTCAGTAGCCCAGACAATGCTGGTAGCTCAGAAGTTATATGAATCGGGAAACATCTCCTACATGAGAACTGACTCGGTTAATTTGTCTAATGAAGCTGTAGAAGGTGCGACCAAGCAGATTAAGAGTGCTTATGGTAAAGAGTTTATTCAGCTTAGAAAATACAAAAGCAAATCAGACAACGCGCAAGAAGCTCACGAAGCCATTCGACCAACAGACTTTGCTTTGTTAGATCCAGGAATGGATCGAAATGCGAAAAGGTTGTATGAATTGATTTGGAAAAGAGCAATCGCATCCCAAATGGCAGATGCTGAATTGGAACGAACTACTGCTTCCATACAAATTTCTACAAGCGATAAAAAACTTACCGCGTCTGGCGAAGTAGTGAAATTCGAAGGATTCCTGAAAGTATACATGGAGTCAAAGGATGACGATCAGGAAGAAGATGAAGAGAGTAGCAAGGTGTTGCCGCCATTGAAGGTAGGGCAAGCACTCGATTTAAAAGAGTTGAACGCCACGCAGACGTTCACCCGCCATCCGTCTCGCTACACGGAACCTAGTTTAGTAAAACAATTGGATGAACTTGGAATCGGGCGTCCTTCTACTTACGCCCCAACGATCTCCACTGTTCAAAAAAGAGGATATGTTGTTAAGGAAGCTAGAGAGGGAGTTGAAAGGAAGTACAGAACCCTTCAGTTGGCTTCCGGGAAAATTACTTCTAAAACAGAATCCGAAATAACAGGAGCGGAAAGCAATAAGCTTTTCCCCACAAATATTGCAATGATCGTAAACGACTTTTTAGTCGAACACTTTCCGGATATTACTAATTACTCGTTCACCGCACAGATTGAACAAGAGTTTGATGAGATTGCCAACGGCAACTTGAAGTGGCAAAAAATGATTAAGCAGTTTTATACGCCTTTTCATAAAACAGTTTCTAAAACAGAATTGGTCGAACGATCATCCGTTTCGAATAGAAGTAAAGAGTTGGGTGTTGATCCGAAGAGCGGCAAAAACGTTTATGTAAAACTTGGAAAATTTGGCGCATACATCCAAGTTGGAGAGAACCCTGATGATGATGGGGGAGAAAAGCCAAAGTTTGCCAGCTTACGTCCGGGACAGTTTATCGAGAATGTAACATTGGCAGATGCATTGGAACTAATTAAGATGCCACGGAGCCTAGGTGATTTTGAAGAAAAACCGGTAGTGGCTAACATTGGGCGTTTTGGTCCATATGTTTTGCACGACAAGAAATTTGTATCCATTCCAAAAGGAGAGGACCCCTATACCATCTCTCCCGAACGAGCCATCGAGTTGATTGAAGCGAAGAGAGTGACAGATGCTAATCGCACTATAAAGCTTTTTGATACAAACCCAGACATTCAAATTCTTAACGGGCGTTTTGGTCCATACATCAAGGCAGGAAAGAAAAACGTAAAAATACCCAAGGGCAAAGAACCTACTGAATTGACGCTGGAAGAGTGTGTTACGCTTGCTGAAAGTGCTCCTGAGAAAAAGGGACGATTCTTCAAAAAGAAAAAGGCCTAGCTTTTTAACAAGCAGCTTATTACTCGTACCAGTCAGAAATTTCTTTGAGTGATTTTCTTTCCAGTTTAGGCACAAAGGTTTCTTCTGTTGGATAGCCAACCGGAATCAATAAAAATGGCCTTTCATTTTCTGGCCTGTTTAAGATTTTGCTAAGGAAATTCATAGGGCTAGGTGTGTGTGTTAGTGCTACAAGACCTGCCTTATGAAGAGCTGCCAATAAAAATCCGCAAGCGATCCCTACTGATTCATTTACGTAGTAGTTATTCTTCTTTTTGCCATCAGGAGTGATATCGAACGCTTTCTTGAAAACAATAATTAAGTAAGGAGCAATTTCCAAAAATGGTTTCTGCCAATCTGTTTGCAGCGGGCGAAGGTCGTTGATCCATTCATCGCTCATTCTGCTTGAATAACTTTCTTGTTCTTCTTTCTCGGCCTCGATTCTGATCTTGGTTTTAATTTCGGGATTAGAGACTATACAAAAAGTCCAGGGCTGCTTATGAGCACCTGAAGGAGCTGTGGATGCAGCTAAAAGAATATTTTCAATGACTTCTTTAGGAACCTCTTTATAAGAAAAATCTCTGACAGTTCTGCGTTCGTTCATCCAGCGGTAGAACTGGTGACTTAACTCAATCATTTTTGCAGGTGGGTAAACCTCTCGCTGATGAGAGATGAACGGGTAGCCATCAACCATTTTTTCTTGTTCCATCGTGACCCTTTTGTTTATGACAAATAACAGGATACCACTTGATAAAAAATGTAATCGTTAGGACAATTGCTTGTGACTTAGTTTATCCCCCCAATTCATTTTTCATGACGCTGTCGAAGCACTTTCACAACGTCTTGAAGGGAGGTGTCTTTCGCTGCCAAAAGAACTAAGTAATGGTATATCAGATCTGCCGCTTCACCGAGGAAAAGTTCTCTGTTATTATCTTTCGCTTCAATCACCAATTCCACTGCTTCTTCGCCCACTTTTTGGGCTACTTTGTTTATTCCTGAATTGAGCAATTGGTTTGTATATGAATTCTCTTTGGGGTTCTTTTTTCGTTCCTTTATAATTGCCTCAAGAAATTCTACACCTGACGTTTCGTTCTTTTCATTGAAGCACGTATCTGCACCCGTATGACAGGAAGGCCCCTTGGGAGTTACCTTAAACAACAGAGTGTCATGATCACAATCGATAATCACTTCATTTAGGAAGAGATAATTACCTGATGTTTCGCCCTTCGTCCATAGGCACTGTTTAGTGCGGCTAAAGAAAGTAAGTTTTTTCTCTGAAAGTGTTTTATTCAAAGCCTCTTCATTCATGTAGCCAAGCATAAGCACCTTTAAAGTAGTGCCATCCTGAACAATACAGGGAATCAAACCATTTGTCTTCTTGAAATCTAATTTGGATACATCGATCATAATGTCAAATGCGTGAGGGCACTCCGTTATTTTTCAAATAGTTTTTTAAATCCGGAATTTTGATTTCACCAAAGTGGAAGAGCGTTGCGGCTAGTGCGGCATCGGCCTTTCCAACGACAAACGCTTCTAAAAAATCTTCCTTTCTTCCGGCACCACCCGATGCGATGACAGGTATGTTCAATAGCTCATTTAGTTTGCTGAGCGGATCAAGCGCAAATCCGGTCTTCGTTCCATCGTGATCCATGCTGGTAAAAAGTATTTCGCCTGCGCCACGGTCTTGCCCCTCCTTTGCCCAGGAAAACAACTTTTTTTCGGTTGGCTTTGAACCTCCATGTGTATGGACCATCCATTGATTGCCTATTTTTCGCGCATCGATAGCGAGAACCACAAACTGTGAACCAAACGCTTTTGCTAATTGGTCAATGAGAATTGGATTTTTTACCGCTGCTGAGTTAATACTTACTTTATCAGCACCAGCCTCTAAAAGTGGCTCCACATCCGCAATTGAGCTGATTCCACCACCAACCGTAAATGGAATATTTACATGTGCCGCAATTTCTTTAACTAGGTGGGCCAATGTTTTTCGTTTTTCATTAGTCGCTGATATGTCAAGAAAGACTAGTTCATCGGCTCCTTGTTCTGCATAGGCTGCTCCCAGTTCGACAGGATCTCCCGCATCACGTATATTGATAAAATTAATACCCTTTACGGTACGACCATCTTTGATATCTAAGCAAGGTATAATTCGTTTGGTTAGCACAGTGCCGTATATCTAGGGTATTCTACTGAATTTCCTTTAGCTCTTCGAGCTTAATTTTCCCCTCGTAGATGGCTTTGCCAACAATAGCACCAAATACCTTTATGTACTTTAATTCCTTCAGATCATCTATGGAGCTTACACCACCGCTTGCAATGATTTTAATTTTTGGAAATTGTTTCTTTAGTTTCTTATAGAGTGGGAAATTGGGTCCATTGAGCATTCCGTCAGTCGCGATATCGGTAACACAAAGATACTCAAGGCCATGTCCCTCAAATTTGCTTACTAAATCGAACAGTCTAAAATCTGTCGATTCCAGCCAGCCATTTATCGAAACGTTCTCCCCTTTTACATCGGCACTCAATATAAAATTCTCTGCGCCATACTTTTTTAGCCAAGCAATGAACTTCTCAGGTTCCTTTACGGCAAGGCTTCCGACATTAATCTGACTTATTCCAAGATCCAAAAGTGATTTTACTTCCTCATCTGTTTTTACACCCCCACCAAAGTCTACGTTAAGAGCAGTGTCTTCTTGTATATCTCGGATAACTTTCCAATTGACAACTTCACCTTTTTTTGCACCATCCAAATCTACTAAGTGAAGATACTCCAGATCGGCATCCTCAAATTCTTTCGCCACTTCAACGGGGTCTTCTCGGTAAACTTTCATTTTGCCAAAATCACCTTGTGACAGACGGACACATTTGCCGTTGATAATATCGATAGCAGGAATTATTCTCATGAAAGGCTAGTGTATTGAAAGATGTTTATTCAAGACTAAGGAAACTTGTCAGTATTTTTTCTCCGACTTTGGCCGATTTTTCGGGATGAAATTGCACGGCAAAAAAGTTATTTTTTCGCATCGCTGAACTAAAGGGTTGCACGTAGTTGGTTATCGCTGAAGTGTGTTGATTGACTGGTACATAATAACTGTGTACAAAGTAAACAAATTGATCATCAACATCTGCCGGAAGCCAACCTTTTGTGAGGGCGAGTGAATTCCAGCCCATGTGCGGAACTTTTTCGTTGTGAGCGGGCTGAAAGAGAGTAACGGTTTCATCAAAAATTCCTAAACAGGGCGTGTTGTTTTCATCGGAATGTTTGCACATTAATTGCATGCCGAGGCAAATGCCTAGTACAGGTTGGGTGAGGCTGCGAATAACTCTATCCAATTGGGTGTCTTTGAGGTACTTCATTGTACTACTCGCTTCGCCCACCCCCGGGAAAATGACTTTATCAGCAGACCTGATCTCTTCCGGATTGTCGGTAATCGAAAAATCAATGGTTAAGCGTTCTAGTGCGAAAGCCACGGATCGGATGTTACCCGCGTTATATTTGATCACAGCGACTTTCATAACGTTCCTTTGGTGCTTGGTAGTTCGTTATTGAAAGGATCTTTTCGTACTGACATTTTTATTGCTTTTGCAAAGCTTTTAAAGATAGCTTCAATTTTATGGTGTTCATTGGTGCCTTCTGCTTTGATGTTTAAATTGGATTTAGACGCGTCCGAAAAAGACTTAAAGAAATGGAGGAACATTTCTGTCGGCATCTCGCCAATTTTCTCGCGTTTAAATTCGGCTTCCCAAACTAGCCAAGGCCTCCCACCAAAATCAATGGCTGCCTGTGCCAAACAATCATCCATAGGTAAACAAAAACCGTAGCGCTCAATACCTCTTTTGTCCCCCAACGCTTTCAAGAACGTTTCGCCCAAGGCTAATGCAGTATCCTCGATGGTGTGGTGTTCGTCTATATGCAAATCTCCCTTGACTTCAATGTTCATATCAATCAATCCATGTCTTGAAACCTGTTCGAGCATATGATCAAAGAACCCAAGTCCGGTATTGATGGTGGATTTCCCGACACCGTCAAGGTTGATTGTTATTTTGATGTCTGTCTCTTTTGTTTTACGATGCACCGAGGCAATACGTTTAGGGAGAACAGTTTTGTAGATTTCACTCCAACAATTGGTTTTCAAAATGCATGTTTGAGCAAGTTCTGATGGGATGTTCAACTCACCTAGGTCTGGTTGCCTTAGTAAGATACCCTTACAACCCAGATTTTTTGCCAGCTGCATGTCTGTGATTCGATCACCGATTACCAATGAATTAGCTAAATCATAGTCGGTAGTAAAGTAGCTAGAAAGCATTCCGATACCAGGCTTACGGGTTGGCTTGTTTTCATTCGGCATCGATCGATCAATATGTATACTTTTGAAAACTATCCCTTCGCCTGCCAACGCTTTAATCAATTTGCTTTGCACTGGCCAAAATGTTTCCTCTGGAAACAGGGAAGTTCCCATTCCATCCTGATTGGTGACCATCACTAATTCATAATCAGTTTCAGTTGCGATTTTGCCAAGCCAGGTAAACACACCAGGTATAAATTCTAACTTTTCCAGGCTGTCGATTTGCGGATCGGTGGGCGACTCAAAGATCAGCACTCCGTCACGATCGATGAATAAGACTTTTTTCATGTGTTAATAATATTTTTTTGGTTGTCACATGCCTGCCCCGTCTCAAGCTGGGGAATGGCTGAGATTATCATACCGTTGGGAATAGAGTTTGTTAATCGCCATTTCATAAGTTCGATAGTTCTGAAATTAGTATCTTATTTTCTTCTGGGGTGCCGATGGTTATCCGCAAACAATCGCCACACAAAAGTACATTGGAACGATCACGCACCACTATTCCTTTGGTGATAAGTGATTGATAGACACTCTTAGCGTTTGCAATTTTAATCAGTATAAAATTGGCCTGTGAAGGATATACAGTTTGAACAGCCGGAATTTTTACGAGTTCATTTTCAACGAACCCTCTGGCATCAATAATTTCCGCTACCCATTTGTTCTTTTGTTCAATTTTTTCAAGGCTCTTTAATACAATTTGTTGAGTGATGCCGTTGATGTTGTAGGGAGGTTTTATTTTATTCAACACGGCTATAATTTCTTTGCTGGCAAAACACATGCCCAAGCGTAAACTGGCAAGCCCCCACGCCTTTGATAAGGTTTGAAGAATAACCAAGTTAGGAAAACTGTTTAGAATGGGAACAAAGCCGTCATAGTTAGTGAAATCAATGTAGGCTTCATCAACAATTACAATTCCAGGAAATTCTTTCAGGAGCATTTGGACCTTATCAAAGTCCAGTAAATTGCCGGAGGGGTTATTGGGGCTGCAAAGAAACAGGAGCTTGGTACGATCGTCCCATGTTTTTTTTGTCAACTCCAAGTTGATATCAAAGTCTTCTGTGAGCGGAATTGTTTTGATGGTCACCGCATTTATTTCGGCACTCACCGTGTACATGCCGTAGGTGGGTTGTGGGATGAGTACGTTATCTTGACCAGGTTCACAAAAGGCACGAATCAATAGATCAATCGCTTCGTCACTGCCATTTCCCAGAAATATTTGTTCCCAGTTGGTATTTTTAATCGAGGCAATTTTCTCTTTGAGCTTTTTTTGGTGAGGGTCAGGGTATCGATTGTACTCAGTAGGAAATGGATTTTCGTTCGCGTCTAGAAACACGAAAGCGTCACCTTTAAAATCATCTCGTGCCGATGAATAAGGTTTCAACTGCTTTACATTATCCCTTATCAATTTATCTAAATCAAATTTCATGGTACTCAATTCAAAAGTTTGCCATTCATAATTCATAATTCATAATTCATAATTCATAATTCAACATTATATTCTTCTCACCCTTACAGCCTCCGCATGTCCACGTAATTGTTCGGCCTCTGCCATTTCCTCTACCACCGGACCAAGTGCGTTCAATCCTTCTTTCGTCAGTTTTTGGATGGTGATGTATTTCATAAAGCTGTCTAGAGAAACACCACTGTATGCTTTGGCGTATCCATTAGTTGGTAACGTGTGGTTCGTTCCAGAGGCATAGTCACCGACAGATTCGGGGGAATACGGTCCCAGAAAAATAGAGCCGGCATTGATAATTTTTTCGGCTATTGAATCACAATCTGTTGTATTTATGATGAGGTGCTCAGGTGCATACTCATTTACATAGTCAATTAGCGTTGTCGAAGAATTGAAAACAATCGCAAGGCTATTCTTAAGTGCTTGCTGCGCTACTTCCAATCGAGGTAACTTGGTGACCTGTTGTGTGAGTTCTTTTTGTGTAGCTTCTACAATTGATTTAGTTAGAGTAACAAATACAACCTGGCTATCTGCACCATGTTCGGCTTGAGAAAGGAGATCAGCAGCGATGTAAGAGGGGTTTGCGGATTCATCTGCAATCACCAATACCTCAGAGGGGCCAGCGGGCATATCGATAGCTGTGCCTTCCTGGTTAATTAATTGTTTTGCTTTTGTTACAAATTGATTTCCGGGTCCAAAAATCTTGTTGACGGCTGGTATCGTTGAGGTGCCGTAGGCCATCGCTGCGATAGCTTGTGCTCCACCCACTTTGAATATTTTTTTTTCTCCGGTTATGGACGCAGCAAAGAGAATCGCTGAATTGATCTTTCCTTCTTTATCAGGAGGTGTGCAAAGAATCACTTCCTCGCATCCTGCAAGCCTTGCCGGGATGGCCAACATCAACACAGTAGAAAAAAGTGGGGCTGATCCACCGGGTATATATATTCCGACTTTTTGAATGGCAACACCTTTTCGCCAGCAAGTAACGCCCGGCTGGGTCTCCACTTGTAAGTCATCTTTCTTTTGTGCCGCGTGAAATTTTGTAATGTTACAGGCTGCTGCACGAATAGCATTCTTCAAATGTTCGGGCACCTCTTCAATTGCTTTTTTAACTTCTTCATCCGTCACCTTAATTTCGTTGAGATTGACTTGATCAAACTGTTTGGTTAGCTCTTTCAATGCTTCGTCACCAGATTTCTTTACACGTGCCAGTATGTTTTTGACGCTGCTATCCAAATATTCCAGTTCCATCTGCGGACGTTGACACAACTCAGCCCATTTGTTTTTTGGTGGATTAATTTCTAGTCTCATGTGGATGTATTCTAACTTCTAAATTCTCGATTTCTGACTTACATTATCTTTAAGACTAAGCGATCATTTTCTCGATAGGAATTACCAAAATCCCTTCAGCACCAAATGATTTTAACAAATCAATTTTTTCCCAGAAGTCATTCTCATCTACAACCGAATGTAAGCTTGACCAGCCTACTCTGCTCAGTGGCATAATAGTTGGACTTTTCATTCCTGGAATAACACTGGTAATTTTTTCAATGGCTCCATTCGGACAATTCAACAATATGTATTTATTGTTTTTTGCTGATTGAACAGCCTGCATTCTAAACAGGAGTTTATCGAGGATCACCTTTTTAGCAACTTCTAATTCTGGAGTTGTGATTAAAATAGCTTCGCTTTGCATGACAATGTCTACCTCTTTCAATCCATTGCTTAATAGTGTGCTGCCTGTACTTACGATATCGCAGATAGCATCGGCCAGTCCAATACCAGGAGCAATTTCTACTGATCCACTGATCTCATGAATGCCTGCCTTGATTTTATTTTTATCCAGGTACTTCTGCACAATCACCGGAAAGGAGGTTGCAATATTTTTCCCTTCCAGGTAGGAGATACCTGTGAAACTTTCAGATCTGGGGATGGCAATAGACAATCGACACTTGGCAAAATCCAGGCGTCTGACCAATTCATTTTTCTTTTGTTTCTCAACAAAAACATTCTCACCTACAATTCCGGCATCTGCTACTTTGTCTTCCACGTATTGTGGAATGTCATCGTCACGAAGAAAAAGGAGTTCTATGGGAAGATTTCTTACCTGGGTCTTTAGCTGGTCTTTTCCGTTGCTAAATTGAAGACCACTTTCTTTCAAAAGCTTTAGTGAGTCTTCCTGCAAGCGACCCGATTTTTGAATGGCGATTCGAAGAGTTGAATTCATTTATTGTATGCGTTCTATAGTTATTTATTTCCTTGACTGCCTTTAAACAAAAAAGGCTTACCGATGTTGGTAAGCCTTTCTTAAGTTTTTATCGTAAAATCAAAACATAAAGCCAACCAGAAAGCCTGCTGCAAGATGGTGGTGATGGATGTTTTGAGTATTGGTCATGTTTATTGTGGAGCAAAGAAAGAGATTCCTTGCAATTATTCAAAGTTGTTGCCTAAAAAGTTATAGTCATTTCGGTAAGCCAGGATGAAACAACTGTTAGGCAAACCTGTTAGGAGTATAGTATTTTTGTTTGTTATGACACGCCTGATCTCATTGCTATGCTTGTTTTTTGCTTTGTCTTGTTCAGATAACAAGGAAGCTCGATTGCAACAGTTCTTATTGAAAGGCAATCTGGCTACTAAACAGCGCAGTTTCGATCAGGCTGCCTATTATTTTGGCGAGGCGATAAGGGTAGAGCCTTGCTATGCCGATGCTTGGAACAACCTCGGAACTGTCTATTTTGAGCAAGGTAGATTTGAATTAGCGATGGAGAAGTACAGCAAAGCGATCGAGTGCCAGCCAGGTTTTCTGAATGCACTATTGAATCGAGCTAATACCGCCTACGAATTGAAAGAGTATTACAAAGCTATTGAGGATTTAGATAAAGTTGCGGCCACAAAACCCGACACTGCTTTGGTGTATTTTACAAAAGGGTTGGTGTTTACAAAAATGCGCAAGTTCGATAACGCGCTGGACGCATTTGCTAAATCGATCCAAATAGAACCGACCAATATAGATTACAAAGTGAACCATGCTATTGTTCATTATTATCGAAAGGACTTTGATTTGGCGAAATTGGAGTTGGAGAAATTGGCTGAAGTAAAGAAAGATGAGCCAAACATTTACAATACACTTTCTCTAATTGAAACGGAACAAGGCAACTATCAAGAGGCGTTAGAAATGGTCAACAAAGCCATCGTACTAGATCCCAAGCAATCCTATTTTCTTAACAACCGTGGTTTTATTTTTCTCAGTTTAAATGAGATGGAAAAGGCTGAAGCTGACATTAATGAGAGTATTTCTGCGGATCCATACAACGCCTGGGCATATCGAAACAAAGGCGTGTTTTATTTGATGAAGGGCGATTATCCATCAGCAGAACGTTTGTTGAAACAATCGCTAGACATGGATAATTTTGTGGACAAGATCTATTTCTATTCGGGTATGGCTTATCTAAAGAATGGAAAGACAGCCTTGGCTTGCACTTCGTTTAAAAAATCGGAGGAGCTAGGAGATAAGATGATGACTACCGATTTGGTTAAGGCTTGCAAGTGAGTTGGCACGAGATCATAAGGAGATTGGAGATTAGGCTTACTCAACCCTTGCCGGGAGATAAAGCGCATGAACCACTTCGAGCGACTCCAACAGGGCTAATCAAACCTAAATTCGAACACCAGGTTCCACCCAGGCCAGGAAGCGTATTGATTTTGCTTTACCCCGAAGGGGAAAGACTTAAATTTCCCCTCACTAAAAGGCAAGAATATGTAGGAGCCCACAGCGCACAAGTGAGTTTTCCTGGGGGGAAGTCTGAGCCTGACGAGAGCTATTTGGAAACCGCTTTGCGAGAGGCAGAAGAGGAAATAGGCGTATCTAGCAACTTGGTTAAGGTAATTGGAAAGCTCAGTCCGTTTTTCGTGATTCCTAGTAATTTTTTAGTTACTCCTGTGGTTGCTTTCGCGGAACGAAAACCTCTTTTTGTTCCACAACTTTCAGAAGTTGACAAAATCATTGAAGGTGATGTGCAGGAGATTTTGAGGGATGACGCTATATTGATCAAAGAAATTGTGGCGGCAAAGATATACCCAATGCTTGCCCCTCATTTTGAAATTGAAGGCGAAGTAGTGTGGGGGGCGACTGCCATGATGTTGAACGAATTTAGAATGGTAATGAAAGAAGCCTATTATTCATAATCGATCTCCTGCCACTTGCGTAAAACAATCGGGGTTGAGCCAAGATTTCCATATATTTCTGACTGAAAGCCCGATTACATAATCTACAAATTCTATGAAAAAGTTATTTATCGCCTTTTTTACTTTTTGCTTTGCAAGTGTATCTGCCCAAGATGCTGCCACCTATCAGCGGCCACCACAAGCTATTGCAGATCTTGTAGAGGCTCCGTCAACTCCTGCAGTTCTTTTCTCACCAGACAAAGCATGGATGGTTTTTCTAGACCGCTCAGATTACCCAACTATTGAAGAACTCTCGCGTCCCGAGTTGCGTATTGCAGGTCTTCGCATCAACCCTGATAACTTTGGGCAAAGCCGCAATAACTTTTTCATCGGTATCAAGATCAAAACGATGAAAGAGACATCGTTGTCGTCCATTGCAAATTTACCTTCTCCCTTGCAGATGAGTAACTTCCAATTTTCTCCCGATAGCAAGAAGGCAGCATTTTTGCAGACTTTTCCTGATCGTCTTGAACTTTGGGTGGTCGACTTCACGGTTTTAAGTGCACGGAAGATTTCTTCTAAGAAAGTAAACAACACGATTGGAAATCCATTTGCGTGGCTTTCTACCTCCGCTAGTATCGTTTATCTGGCAGCAGCCAATGATGGAAAAGTGATGCCACCCAAGTCAAGAGTTCCTGTTGGACCCGTGGTGGAAGAGAATCTCGGAAAGAAAGCGCCCAATCGCACTTATCAGGATTTGCTAAAAAACCCGTACGATGAATCGCTCTTCGATCATTACTGTACCTCTCAACTGACTCTCGTTAACTTAGAGGGGCTCGAATCTTTAGTCGGAAAGCCAGGCATCTATTTGAGTCAATCACCATCGCCAGACGCGCGTTTTATTCTTACCAAAGAAATTCAACGCCCTTATTCCTATTTGGTTCCTGCTGGTTTGTTTCCACAATCAGTGGATGTTTTAACGACTGGTGGAATATGGGTTAAACATGTTGCTTCCATTCCACTGGCTGATAATATTCCGTTAGGTTTTAGTTCATCGATAAAAGGCCCACGCAGTCATGCCTGGCGAAATGATGTGTCTTCTACACTTTATTGGGTTGAGGCTCAAGATGGGGGAGACCCAAAAGTAAAAGCAGACGTACGAGACAAACTTTTCCAATGGCCGGCACCCTTTACTAATACACCTTCCGAAATGGTGAGCTTGCCCCTGCGGTATGGCGGCATAAGTTGGGGAAATGAAAAAGTGGCTTGGGTGTATGAGAGCTGGTGGTCAGATCGCAAACAGCGCGTATATCAAATTGACCCGACTAATATATCACCAAGGAAAACCGTCTTTGACTTTTCATCGGAAGATGTGTATGCCGATCCGGGAAACGTGGTGAGCACTACAAATTCTTTTGGTAGATCAGTTATGTTGATCAACAATAACGCGGCTTATTTGACTGGTGATGGAGCTTCACCTGAAGGTGACCGGCCTTTCCTTGATAGGATTGACTTGGTAACCGGAAAAGTAAGCAGACAGTGGCGCAGCGAGGCTCCCTACTATGAAACGGTGGTCGCTATGCTGGATGTTAAGAAAGGAACTTTTGTTACATCGCGCGAGTCACAGACTGAAAACCCTAACTACTACATGCGAACCATCGGTTCGAAAAGCCTTCAACCACTCACTGCATTTCCACATCCGTATCCGCAGCTGAAGGATGTTAAAAAGCAAGTGTTGAGATATAAACGTGCCGATGGTGTTGAACTTACTGCCGATCTCTATTTGCCTCCCGGTTATAAAAAAGAAGATGGACCTCTTCCAACTTTCTTTTGGGCTTATCCGGCAGAGTTTAAATCAAAGAGCACGGCAGGTCAGGTAAAGGGTTCGCCTTATGAATACACTCGATTAAATTGGGGTAGTCCTATTTACTGGGTGTTAAGGGGCTATGCGATTTTAGATAATGCATCCATTCCGATTGTGGGAGAAGGAGAAGCAGAACCAAACGATACTTACATTCAACAATTGGTATCAAGTGCTAAAGCAGCTATCGATTATGGCGCTTCGCTGGGTGTTGTAGATCCTACGCGTGTGGCAGCCGGTGGTCATAGTTACGGAGCATTTATGACTGGTAATTTATTGGCTCATTCGGATTTATTCCGAGCCGGCATTGCAAGGAGTGGTGCTTACAATCGCACATTGACGCCTTTTGGGTTTCAAGCAGAAGAACGCACCTACTGGCAAGCGCCCCAAGTGTATTACGAGATGTCACCGTTCTCCTATGCAGATAAAATCAAAGAACCGATTTTGATGATACATGGCGAAGCCGACAATAATACTGGCACATTCCCGATACAAAGCGAACGCATGTATAACGCCATTAAAGGGCATGGCGGCACCGCGCGGTTTGTATTGCTTCCTTATGAAAGCCATGGCTACCGCGGCAAAGAATCGGTGATGCACATGTTCTGGGAAATGGACACTTGGTTAGAACGTTATGTAAAAGGACCCAAGGAAACACCACCGAATACAAAAGTGGATTTGAAGAACTAACAGATCGATTTTTCTTAGGATTGGGGTATGTGCCAATTTTTAAGGTTCTAAAAAGAATGATTAAATTGTATTTTGATAAGCAGGATTAACCATGAATTTGGAAGAAAGGATCATAGAATTATTGGCAGAATACCTAAAAAAGGGCGATCAATTGTCTGATCGAGCGGATCGAACCGAGCGCGGTATTGAGATTATGAGCCGGGCTCTTGCCGAGAATGATGTAAAGTTCAACGTGATGAATGAAAAGTTCAATGAGATGAACGAAAAGTTCAATGCAACGAATGAAAAAATGAACGAGAAGTTCAATGTGGTAAGCCAGGAGATCAAGCAACTGCGTGAAGACCAAAACCGGATGTATGAAAATCAAAACAGCATGCGCGAAGAGCAGAGTGTATTGCTAAAGGAACTCATTTCTCTGTCAAAGCGGGTGGCTGTGGTTGAAGAGAAGCATTGAGTTACGAGAGCTTTCATGGAGTGGCTGAGTATTGCTTCCCAACAAAACCATGGCTATCGTGGCAAAGAATAGGTTATGCACCTATTCGGGGAGATGGACGCAGGTTAGAGCGTTATATAAAAAGAACCCAAGGAAACACCACCGAATACAAAAGTGGATTTGAAGAATTGAAACAGAGGGATTAAATTGGTAGTAGAGATTCAGTCGGTATTTTTAGAGTGATTTCATAGATTGTGTAGATTGAAATTTGTAAAGGTATAAATATGAATTTAGAGGAAAGGATCATAGAATTATTGGCAGAATACCTAAAAAAGGGCGATCAATTGTCCGATCGAGCAGATCGAACCGAACGAGGTATTGAGATTATGAGCCGCGCACTCGCTGAAAATGATGTAAAGTTCAATGCAATGAACGAAAAGTTTAATGTGGTCACCCAAGAGATAAAGCAATTGCGCGAAGACCAAGGCATTGTTCTAAAAGAACTTATTTCGCTATCGAAGCGCGTGGCTGTGGTTGAAGAAAAGCATTGAGGCAGGCGTGTTTTGTTGGGCCACTATTCTACTGTCTTAAGCTACGCTAATTCCAGCTTTTTTTCGAATGGTTGTAATCCTAATATGCTTTAGCATCAACGTTTATAACAAGCTTTGTAGGACGAGCTTTTAGTAAGAAATATAGTCAATCCCAAAGTGATGGCATGTTGATAAAAGGCATTGAACAATAAACTCACTATACTTTACCGATATCTTAGGGGCTGGGAATAAGAATCTCCACAGTGGTTCCTTCGTGCTCTCGGCTTTCGATATGGATGCTCCCTTTCATGGCTGTAACGTGTGTTTTGACGAGGTACAACCCCAATCCTTTGCCTGCAAAGCCCGTGTGAAAGCGCTGAAACGGTTGGAATACTTTATGATGCTGGCGTGCGATGTTGAACCCTATTCCATTGTCTTCCACTTTTAACACATAACCTGCTCCTTCTTTATTGATGGTGATAATAATTTTAAGTGATCGGTTTTGATCCCTGTACTTCAAAGCGTTTGAAATGAGATTAAGAAGTATGCTCTCTAAGTAAATTTTGGGAACAATAATCATCTCAGTGCCAACTCGCCATTCGATGGAAGCACTTGATTCTTTCAACTCGTTGAAGAACAAGTTTGTTATTTTTTCCTTTAAAGCCACTGTAAAAATTTCCTCTGCATCCACCGACTTGCTGCTTTTTGCTTCCAATATGGTAGCCATATCATGGATAACTTCATCTAGGCGGTGTGTGGAACTCATCAATTTTTCAATTACTTGCCGGTTTTCAGGATTAGCCAGGTTTTGTTTGTCGAATAGTGAGGTCAACCCCAGAATGCTTGCCACCGGACCACGCAGGTTGTGCGCAGTAATAAAGCTATACTGCTCCAATTGCTGATATTGCCCTTTTAACTCCTCATTGCTTTGAGCGAGTTCCATTGTGCGGGCGACAACGGCCGATGATAACTCCTTGTTGTGCTCGGAAATGATGGCCTGAGATTCTTCCAATTTCAATTTTTGCTCTTCCAATAAATCGCGCTGTGCTTTAATTTCTTCCTGCTGCATAACCAACTCCTCATTTTGCGCGATGATCTCTTCTGTTCGCTCCTTCACTTTAGATTCTAAAGTTCGATTTTGATCCAGCACGAGTTGTAGGTTCTCGGCCTGCACCTTCAATTTCTCCTGCCGCATCAGGTTGTAGCGATGACCGAGGGCAAGCGAAAAAACAACGATTTCCCACGCAATGGCAAGTTCAAACCCATGGTCTTTTATAAATTCATTATAGTAGAACCCGTTTACTATTGGCACATAGGCCATTGAGACCAACATAACCGGTACCCAACCCACCAGAAACAAAAAAACTGTAGGTGTTTTTCGATATGTCAGGTACGCTGAGCAACAAACTGCATACGTTGTTAAAGTGGTACTGGTTAGGTTGATCAGCCACAGGGTAGATTCTTTTGGAAAATAATCATCAAAAAGACCTATCAAGATAATTGCAGCGGATAAAAAATAAATGATGTATGAGATTTTATAAAACCGGGGCATGTATTGCTGCACCCCTAAGAAGGCATTAATAAATATTGGCAGCCCCATGAGGAAGACTCCTACCGGCCATCTGCTTAGATTCCAAATAGGGTTGTTAGGCCAAAACCACTCGAACCAAAAGCCTGAGCTGAATAAAACATAACAGATGGAGGAGAACAAATAAACCAAGTATGCTGCATACAGCCTGTCGCGCAACAATATGCAGATGCTCAAGTTATAGAGGAACATCACTAGCATCACAGCAATCACCCCAATTGAAATAAACTCTGATGACCGGCTGGCAGCCACTAAGGCACTTGCACTGCCAATCTTCAAGGGCGTCCAGGAGGGAAAGCCCTCGGCATATAACGAACCAATAAGGGTAGAGGTACCGCCCCTCGCAGTGGGCGGGATTCTGATCACATACTGTGAGACAGGCATATCTCGCGCACTGAATTTGCGTAGAAATCCTGTGCTTTTCACCAAATGGACTCCAACAGAATCTACAACATACAGGTCTAGCTTGAGAATGAAGATATTGGAGAGCTGTAGGTATACCGCTTCATCTAATTCATTTAATAGCTCAAATGTAAACCACACACGACCCTTTTTGTTGTTAAATATGGGTACTTGAGCCTTTTGAGATGCGAAACTGCTCTTCATTGGTGCCTTAATAATATCTTCAATTGTAAGCGTGCCCGTTGTGTCCAAATAATAGCGAGCACCGCTGCCTACTTCCAATACCCTATTTTGGTCGACTATACGCAGTGTGTCTACTATCCCATATCCACAAAAAGGGAAAAGGGCAAATAAGAAAAAAGAAAATAGCAAAATAAGCAGGTAGCGCATTTAGGTACGAATGGCTGGTAAAATCTGAACTAATCTAATTGGTAAATTTGAAACGTTTAAGAGATCAGAAGGATTCTGTTTTCTTTTTTTTTGCGCAGGGGCTTTAGTTGGTTCGTTGGATTGGATAAAAGCTCCAACAATTGAGTCAGAGCTTTTTTTGATTTCTGGTAGCCTTTCTATTTTTTCTTCTTAGCCGCTACTTTCTTTTTTGCAGCTGATTTTTTTGCTGATTTCACCACGTTCTTAATAGCTTTCTTAACGGTTTTCTTAGCTGCCTTCTTCACGACTTTCTTGGCAACTACTTTCTTTTTAGGTGCAGCTTTCTTTAACACTTTTTTTACAACAGCCTTCGCAGTTGGCTTTTTCTTGTCGGCTGATTTATGTTTTTTGGCATCATCCGTGCCCATCTTATTCAAGGCGGAGCCTGCCTTAAACCACTCGATTTGACTTGCATTGTATGTGTGATTGACAGTGATCGTTTCTTTCTTACCATCAATGTGATTCAAGACCAGTGTCAATGGCTTTTCTGGTGCGAAAGTGGTAAGCCCAACAATATCGATGCGGTCGTCCTCCAAAATCTTGTTGTAGTCTTCTTTGTTAGCGAATGTCAGCGCCAACATGCCTTGCTTTTTCAAGTTTGTTTCGTGTATCCGAGCAAACGATTTCACAAGAATGGCTCTTACCCCAAGGAAGCGTGGCTCCATAGCTGCATGTTCGCGTGAAGAACCTTCGCCATAGTTTTCGTCACCGACCACAATGCTTCCAATTCCTTTTGCCTTGTAAGAACGTTGCACCTTAGGCACTTCATCATGCTCGCCAGTCAAGCCATTTTTTACGCTATTTACTTTTTCATTGAAGTAGTTAGTTGCTCCAATCAGTAGGTTATTTGAGATGTTATCCAAATGCCCTCTGTATTTTAGCCATTTTCCCGCCATAGAAATATGATCGGTCGTACATTTTCCTTTGGCTTTGATCAATAGACGCAGCCCTTTCAAGTCTGTTTTTTCCCAAGGAGCGAATGGTGCCAATAATTGCAAGCGATCTGAATCGGGGCTAACTTTTACCGTCACGCTACTGCCATCTTTAGCAGGAGCTTGAAAGCCGGGATCTTTGACGTCAAAGCCTTTTGCGGGAAGCTCACTACCGGTTGGAGGATCAAGTTTTACCTTTTGTCCTTGTTCATTCGTCAGATAGTCAGTGAGTGGGTTGAAACTCAAATCTCCAGCAATAGCCATTGCCGTTACTATCTCTGGACTTCCAACAAACGCAAACGTATTTGGGTTACCATCGGCACGCTTCGCAAAGTTTCTGTTGAAGCTATGAACAATGGTATTTTTTTCTGCTTTCTCTGCGCCAACTCTGGCCCACATACCGATGCAGGGTCCGCATGCATTGGCAAAGACAGTTGCTCCGATCTTATCAAATACCTCTAAGAACCCATCGCGTTCGATCGTGAAACGAACCTGCTCACTACCGGGTGTAATCGTAAATTGAGATTTTAATTTTAAATCTTTCGAGGTCACCTGCTTTGCTAAGCTTACAGAACGGCTTATGTCTTCGTAAGAAGAGTTTGTGCAACTGCCTATCAAGCCAACTTCAATTTTGGTAGGCCACCCATTCGCCAATGCAGCTTCTTTCATTTTTGAAATGGGCGTTGCCAAATCCGGAGTAAAAGGTCCATTCAAATGAGGTTCTAGCGTATTTAAGTCTATCTCTATAACTTGGTCAAAATACTTCGATGGGTTCTGGTATACTTCCGGATCTGCCGTGAGATGATTTTTGATTTTATCAGCCAGACGAGCAACCTCTGCTCTTCCAGTTGCAACTAAATAACGGCTCATCGAGGCATCATATCCAAACGTGGAAGTTGTAGCTCCAATCTCTGCGCCCATGTTGCAAATCGTCCCTTTACCGGTACAACTCATGGAAGTCGCTCCTTCGCCAAAGTATTCTACAATCGCCCCTGTTCCTCCCTTAACGGTTAGGATGCCGGCAACTTTTAAAATGACGTCTTTTGCCGATGTCCAACCATTTAGTTTTCCAGTAAGCTTTACTCCGATTAGTTTAGGGAATTTCAATTCCCACGCCATGCCTGCCATCAGGTCTACAGCATCAGCACCACCTACGCCAATGGCAACCATTCCCAGGCCACCGGCATTTACAGTATGTGAATCAGTTCCAATCATCATGCCTCCAGGGAAAGCATAGTTTTCTAATACCACTTGGTGAATAATACCTGCCCCTGGCTTCCAAAATCCAAGGCCATATTTATTTGAAACAGAAGAAAGGAAATCGAACACTTCCTTGCTCTCGGTAGTTGCAAAACTCAAATCATCGGCAGCACCAACTTTGGCAGTAATCAAGTGATCACAATGTACTGTAGATGGAACCGCAACTTCTGGTCTTCCGGCAGACATGAACTGAAGCAATGCCATTTGTGCTGTCGCGTCTTGCATAGCCACACGATCAGGAGCAAAGTCAACATACGACTTGCCTCTTCCAAAATTTTCAAGCTTTTGGTCTGCATGTAGATGCGAGTACAATATCTTTTCTGAAAGGGTAAGGGGTTTGCCAACAACTTTTCTGGCTTTGGCGATACGGCCCGGCATTGCTGCATAGAGAGCCTTGATCATAGCTAAGTCGAATACCATATTTAGTAGATTAAAAGTTGTCGCTAATCTACAAAAATAGGTGGGATTTAAACCGTCAGCCCTAAATAAATGCTTTCAAATAGGTGCTAATTTGGCTTATTTGCTAAGGTTTGTTCGGCTATAGATGTTGACGCTTTCGAACATAAAAGTGACAGTCAAGTACGTTGATTGCTATTTTGCATTAATATAGTTGAGAAACTCGCGTTTTACGTTTTCGTCCTTGAATTTTCCTGCGAAATAGGCTGTTCCGGTCTTACTATTTGTGTCGCCAACTCCTCGGGAAGCCACACACATGTGATTGGCATCGACTACTACACCAACGTCAGTCGTACCCAACACGCGCTCCAACTCCTTCCCAATTTGTACAGTAAGCCTTTCCTGCACTTGAGGGCGTTTCGCAAAATACTGGACGAAGCGATTGATTTTGGAAAGCCCTATCACCTTGCCTGAGGAGAAGTAGGCTACATGGATCTTCCCGTAGATGGGCACAAAATGATGTTCGCAATGTGAAAAGAAGGTGATATCCTTCTCGACCAACATTTGGTCGTAGTTGTACTTATTTTCAAATAATCTGGTCGTTGGCCGATTATCGGGATTAAGCCCACTAAAGGCTTCTTTCACGTACATTTTTGCCACTCTTCGAGGCGTACCTTTTAAGCTATCATCATTAAGGTCAAGTCCCAAAACTGTCATTATCTCGCGAAAATGGTCTTCTATCTTATTAATCTTTTCCTCATCGGTTAGATCAAAGGCATCAGCCCTCAATGGCGTATCGTGCGATCCTGCCGGGTGATCTAAATCTTCCTCGTCAAAAGGTTTAATGGGCAGGATATTCAACGAAATTTCTTTCTGTCTCATACAGTTTTATTTTAAGCTCGAATCGGTTATCAATTTTTTGTCTCAGTATCTTCCAAATGACTACTGCGATGTTTTCCGCTGTTGGGTTCAAGTCCTTGAAGTAAACTGTATCTAAGTTAAGGTTTTTATGGTCAAAATGATTCAGCACGTTTTCTTTAATCAGATCACTCAATATTTTCATGTCAAGCAAATATCCGGTTTCCGGATCGGCTTCACCTACAAGCGTAACGATGACTTCATAGTTGTGGCCATGATAATTGGGGTTGTTACACTTACCAAATACAGCATCATTTTTTTCGTTACTCCAATTGGGATTAAATAGTCGGTGAGCAGCGTTAAAATGTTCCTTTCGGGAAATAGAGATTTTCATCAAGTAAAGGTAAAACAAGTGTTTTGAAAAAAGGTTCGTGGGTTTGGTAAGGTTTAGCTAAATTGTCGAATCGGTTTTGTTTTGCAGACACGATAAATAGCTTTTAATTTGACCGTAAGTGTCAATTAAGTAGTTGGTTTCATGGAGTTAGAAGAAATTACCGTCATCATTCTTCTTTTGGCGGTGGTAACAGCACTGGCGGAGGTGACAGATCGTGTTAAAATACCTTACCCGGTGTTGCTCGTTTTGGCAGGAATTGGTATCAGCCTTATTCCTCAATTACCTGTTGTTGAGTTAAATCCAGATGTGGTATTCCTCATCTTTTTACCTCCCGCTCTTTATGCGGCTGCGTGGACGACTTCATGGACTGACTTTAAGAAAGCCAGACGAGCCATCTCCTTACTTGCTGTTGGTTGTGTATTGTTCACGACTACCGCCATTGCTTGTGTTGCGCACTATCTGATTCCCGGCTTTGGCTGGCCAGAATCGTTTGTCTTGGGCGCAATTGTTTCACCACCCGATGCGGTAGCCGCTACTGCCGCAACCAAAGGGCTGGGTGTGCCAAAACGATTGATAACCATTTTGGAAGGAGAAAGTTTAGTGAACGATGCGACAGGACTTATTGCTATGCGTTATGCAATTGCGGCAACTGCCACAGGTACATTTATCTTTTGGTTGGCAAGTATTAATTTTTTCTATGTCGCTGGGGTTGGAATTGTTATCGGGTTAATTGTCGGGCAACTGCTTTTTTGGATACACAGGATTACACCAGATAACCCCACCACAGATACTACGCTCACGTTTATTACACCTTACATCGCCTATTTGTTTGCAGAGCAAATTCATGTATCGGGTGTACTCTCAGTGGTTGCATGTGGATTGTTTTTGAGTCAACGTTCTTCAAAAATTTTTAGTCACCAGTCACGGATTCAGGCGTACTCAACCTGGGATACTGTGAACTTCATTTTGAATGGTGTTATTTTTATTTTAATCGGCCTACAGCTTAAGACTGTGTTGGCAAATATTCAGGAGCATTCGTTCACCACACTGCTGTGGTATGGTTTTCTTGTGAGTGCGGCAACTATCCTGGCACGAATTGTTTGGGTATTCCCTGCTGCATATCTGCCAAGACTCAGTAGCGGTGTACGTAGACGCGAACCTGAGTTTAGTGCCCGAAATGTTTCCATTGTTGCCTGGTCGGGTATGCGAGGAGTGGTATCGCTCGCTGCTGCAATGGCACTACCATTGATGTTGCAGGGAACAACACCATTCCCCAATCGGGACTTGATCATTTTCCTGACGTTTGCTGTTATTTTTTCTACGTTGGTCTTTCAAGGTATGACACTCCCTCTTCTGGTGAAAAAGCTGGGGGTAAAAGGTGACGTGGGTACCAAAAAGGAAGAAGATGCCATCCGTCACCAAATCGCATCTTCAGTGATAGAGCATATTGAAGAGAATTATTCCCTCGGGTTGGACGATGCCGTCTTAGCACAGATCAAATCCAAATATGAAATTCGTATTCAGCGGCTACATAAAGATGACTCCAATCGCCTGACGGAAGGACAAATAGGAGAGTTACATCGCATTCAGCATGAATTAATAAAACAGGAGCGAGTCTTCCTTGATTTGATGTACCAAGCTAATAAAATTGGTGATGAAGCGCAGAGAAAGATTGAATATGAACTAGATTTGGAGGAGGCCCGGCTAGAATTGGAAGTAGCTGAGGCGTAGCATCAAATAGGTATGCGTTGTAAAATGGCTAATGCATCCTTTTTGTCTTGATGCAGCTGATTTTTTAATCCCTCTAAATCACCAAACTTCGTGTCCGTTCGAATCAATTGGTGAAACGCCACCGTTAAGGTCTCTCCATAAATCTCTTTATTGAAATCAAAGATGTTTACTTCAATAACTTTTTTATTTCCATTGATGGTTGGTCGATTACCGATATATAGCATTCCTTTCAATACCTGATGTTCGTGTTGTATAGTTACTGCGTAAATACCATCTGATGGTATTAACTTTAGTCGAGAGTCTACATCAATATTCGCTGTAGGATAGCCGAGTACTCTCCCTAGTTTATCTCCGCGAACGACTTGCCCACTAATAGAGTAGGGGCGACCTAAAAGGTGTGTGGCACTTGCGAGATCCGCTTCTTCCAACGCCTTTCTAATTTTGGATGAACTCACCGCAACATGATCAATGTCTTGTCGCTCTATTTCTTCTACCTCAAAACCAAAGTTGGGGCCACTGATTTTCAACTGTTCAAAGCTGCCCTCTCTGTTGTTGCCAAAGCGGTGATCATACCCTATTACTAATTTTTTGGTGCCAATCGTATTCACTAACACAGAGTTTATGAATTGCTGGGATGTAATTTGAGAAAACTCTTTGGTGAAGGGAATTCGTAAGAGATGTTGGATGCCCTGCTCTTTGAGTAGCGCGGCCTTCTCTTCAAATGTGTTAAGAAGCTTCAACGAATCATCTGCGGGTTTTAGGATCAATCGAGGGTGTGGCCAAAACGTAATTACCACTGTCTCTCCTTTGCTTTTTTCGGCAACTTCTTTGAGCCTGCGAATGATTTTTTGGTGCCCAAGATGAACACCGTCAAAAGTTCCGCTGGTTACCACACCATTGGTGAGTTTTGAAAAATCTTCGAGGCTGTAGTAGATTTTCATTACTAAACCGGCTCAATTTGGTCGAGTATTTTGGCATCGCTCAGTAAAAAGTCCCCAATTCTTGTTCTGCAAAGCGAGCCAAGATAAGCACCAGTCCCAACAGCATTGCCGAAATCGCGTGCTAAACTACGAATGTATGTCCCTTTTGAACAAACAATTCGAAAGGTAACTATTGGTTTTTGGATCGATGTTATCTCAAATTCAGAAACAGTTACTGTGCGTGGTTTGAGTTCTAAATCACTTCCCTGACGGGCGAGTTTGTAAGCACGTTTGCCATCCACTTTTATTGCGGAGTGTAAGGGTGGTATTTGTTGAATCTCTCCAGTGAATTTTTTAGCAGCACCAATCAGTTGTTCATTGGTAATCGTTGAAACATCAATGGGTGGAGAAACTTCCGTCTCTAAGTCGTGCGAGGGCGTGGTTTGCCCAATTACGAAGTGACCGGTGTATTCCTTTTCCTTTGCTTGGTAGCCATCAATTTGCTTGGTCATTTTACCGGTACAAATGATCAATAGCCCAGTGGCCAAAGGATCGAGGGTCCCCGCATGGCCAATTTTTTTTGTTTTTAGTTTGTAGCGAAGTTTATTCACCACATCGAATGATGTCCAGTTCAGGGGTTTATTGATCAGTAAGAGTCTTCCTTCTGTGACTTCCATTAAACTATGGATAAGGGGATGCCCATGACGTACAGCATCAAGATGATTAGCCCAAGCACAATCCGATAGTAGCCAAACATTTTGAATCCATGCTTCGTCAAGAAGTTGATGAACGATTTGATGGCAATCATACCCACAATAAACGCAACTAGGTTTCCAACTAATAACAGTAGCAATTCTTGTTGACCAAAGGCATTACCTTCGTTATAAAATTTCAAAAGTTTATACGCGGTGGCGGCAAACATAGTGGGTACGGCCAGAAAAAAGGAAAACTCTGCAGCCATTTTCTTTGTGAGCTGCTGGGTAAGCCCACCCAGTATAGTAGCTGCTGAACGAGATACTCCCGGAATCATCGCAATTGTCTGGAACATTCCAATTTTAAAAGCGGTGGGGTAGGACACTGACGATAAACCCTGTTCTTCATTTTTTTGGAATAGCTGATCAACAAACAAAAAGACGATCCCACCCAGAATGAGCATCACCGCCACGACTTCCACTCGTTCCAATAGTTGATCGATAAAATCGTTTAGCAACAGCCCTATGATCATCGCTGGCAAAAACGCGACAAACAACTTGAAATAAAAGTCCATCGTTTGAAAAAATCTTTTCCAGTAGAGAACGACTACGGACAGAATTGCTCCAAGTTGAATGGCTACTGTAAATGTCTTTACAAATGAGCTTGAACTCATCCCCATTAGAGAAGAGGCGATAATCATATGTCCGGTAGAAGACACAGGTAAATACTCTGTGAGTCCTTCAACAATCGCAAGGATGATGGCCTCAATAACTGACATGAAGTTTACTTTTTCTCTTTGGGCGTATGTACGATCGCTGCGATCTCGACAATGAAACCAGCAATCACAATCAGTGGCCCAAGCGTGAGTCCGAGAAACCCAAAACCATACGGCTGTTTATCCATCGACATGATGGTGAATCCAACAACCAAGGTAACTATTCCAATTACCATTAACTGATAGTTCTTCTTTCCAAAAGCAAGTTTATTCATCTTGTTAAAATAATTCGTCTAGTGATAATCGTAAATATTTACCTACAGCTCGATAGGTACTGATGGTTGCCACTATAATACCTGTAATCAAAAGCGACCCTGCGAGCAGGTAGAGCCGTTGCGTATTCTGAATGAGAGCTAAGTCCTCAATTTTTGTGGTTGCAAATGAAACAACGGCATATAACAAGCCGCAAGAAAGTAAGCCAGCCAAGGCACCGTGCCACATCGCCTGAAAAAGAAAAGGGCGTTGAATAAACCATCGTTTGGCTCCCACCAATTGCATGCTGCGGATAATGAATCGCTGTGAAAAAAGTGCTAGTCGCACCGTATTGTTAATGAGAAGAACAACAGTCACCAACAAGATAGCAACCAATCCCATCAGCACTAGCCCAATCTTTGCGACATTTTGATTGATTGACTCAATGAGGTTTTCCACATAATAAGCTTGAAATACACCAGGTATTTTTTCTATTTCAACCTTTATTTTCGTCAAGCTGGATTTATCGTGATAAGCGGGGTCAATTTTCACCAAGAAAGCATTCCGAAGTGGATTTTCTCCTAGAAACCGTTTGAAGTCTTCGCCTGTTTCTTTTATGAACTGTTTGGCCGCTGTTTCTTTAGTTACGAATTGAATAGCTCCTTGGTTGCCATTCTTTTTAACAAAGTTCTTGGCTTTTAGTTGCCTTTCAATTTTATCGGTTTGCTCCTTTGAAAGTTGGTTTTTGAGATAAACCTGAACTTTTACGTTATCCCGAACTACATTTTCAAGTTCGCTAGAGTAGATCACCAGAGTGCCAAACACACCAATAGCAAAAAGGGCTAGGGTGATACTAAACACTACACTTAGGTAGGGGTAGGTACCCAGCTTCTTCTTTTTATACTTGTGCTTTGAGATTTCACTCATAAAGCCACAAATATAGCGGATAAAAAGAAACACCCTCGATTGGAGGGTGTTTCAAAACTCAACTACTAAAACTCACTACCTACCTCTATATTCTTTTAACTTGGAAATCAACTCAGGATCAATAATAGGTTGCAAAGGTGCGGCTTTGGTTTGCTTCTCATCGAGCAAATAATACTGCCCTTGATAGAACATAAATACACTTTTTGCTTCACCGTTTATTTCTAATATCTCATACAACGACTTATCAAAGGGTCCATACAAAAGCAACTTTCCACCTGAAAATTCGTAGTGAAAAGCGTGCTTTTTGTCGTCCGGTAACACGTCCACTTTGATTTGCGAGATGCTGACAGCTGATTTGTTCGCTTGTTGATTGACTAAGGGGCGCGAGTCACCTTCTACCATATCTTTGGTTGGATCAACTAAATCCATTTTCGGTTTTATGGCATGGGTGGCATCCTTAACAGGGCTTTCTGTCGGCTTTACCGATGGCTTGGTTTCCGATTTGGTTTGTTGCTCAACCTTTTTCTCTTCTTTCGGTGTTCTCTCCAACGGCTCTTCTAGTGGTTCGAAGTCATTCGGGTTTACTTTTTTGATGGAGTCTTCCAGTGAAGTGGACATATTTGACCCGTTCTCACCCGAATTGTTAAAATAATAACTTAACGCAGCTATTAGTAGACCTGCCCCAATGATTCCTGCTGCCATTTTCATAACTGAAAATTGTGCGATCCCTGTACTTCCGCCTACGGGAACGTTTTGAAGCATCGTTTTCAATTCCGCGGCACGGGCTTTTTTTACGCTTTCCAAAATTACCTTTTGCAACTGAAGGTCAGTCTTTAAGGATGGATCAGCCTCCACTTGTTTTTCAAAAGCTATTTTCTCATCGCCAGTTAGGCGGTTGGTTAAATAGTCATCTATTAATTCAAAACTGTTCATGATCTGTTAGTCTAAAAAATCCTGCTCAGAATACTGAGCTTTTACTAATTCATCTAATTTTTGTTTGCACTTATACTTTTTTGTCTTAGCTGTATCGGTATTAGCAAACCCTAACTTTTCCGCTATTTCCTGCATCGACATTTCGTCAAAATAATAATACATTAACACCTTTCTACACGTTTCCCCCAACTGGTCCAGGCACTTCGCTACTATTTTCTCCCTTTCCGGACTATCCATATCCATGGTGGTAGGGGTGTCCTTTTGTTCATTGGAAAGTCGCTTTTTTCTATCCAACTCTTTTCTCCATAGATTTTGACAAATGCTATAGATGAACGTACTCATTTTGGAGGTCAAGATCAGGTTTCCCGATCTGGCTTTTTGCCAGAATACTACCAACGCATCCTGATAAACATCTCTCGCCTCCTCTTCCGTTCCACTATTGGTGACGACCAATTTGGTCATCATCCGGTAATACTTTTTGTAAATCAGTTCAAGGGCTTTTTCGTCCCCTTTTGTGATTCGTTCGAAGATTTCCTTCTCGTCTAACTCAGAACTTGATTTAAATACACGTAGTGCCACTATTGGTAACCGTTAAGTAATATTGTGGGTGGTAATTTAAGTTAAAGTTCTTTCATTTTAGGTTGAGTTGCTCAGGGAGTTGTTTTTTCCCAAGTTTGGGTACGATAAAACGGACCTAAGTAACCCCGAACTTTCAGTTGACCGCCTTCAAGCCAAAGTTTGCAACTGTAAACTTTCCCAACTTCAGGGTCGAGGATATCCCCCCCTTCAAACTCATTTCCATCAGGGACAAGTTCTTTGATTATCTCCATTCCAAGAATTTTCTTGTTGAATCGAGGATCGTTTTTTGGGCATTTGGTGCAAATGGGATCAGTGACACCTTTTTGCGGGAATATCTTTATGATTTTTCCATAAATCTTAGCTCCTCGCTCATAGATTTCAACAATTGATTTGGCTTCGCCTGTTTTGTCATCAATGGATTTCCAGGTTCCAAGAATGGATGTTTGAGCCGATGCGAATTGCGTAAACACCAAGCAAAAAAGGGCTGAGGTAAATAGTCTAGCAGGCATAATATTGATTGATCTGGCCTAAAGGTACCAACTGGATTAACTTCTACAAAAGCAAAAAGCCCTGCCGAGGCAGGGCTTTTTGGAATTTGAAATAAATTTTAATGGGCTGCTGGTTGTGTTTCAGCAACCGGAGTCACCGATTCAATCGTTGGTTTCACTTCCGTTTTAGCAGTTGCCTTGTCTGAAGGCACTAATAACGGAGCAATCACCAACGCCACAATCGACATCAATTTAATCAAGATGTTCAACGAAGGGCCAGAGGTATCCTTGAATGGATCACCGACCGTATCGCCAGTTACCGCAGCCTTGTGAGGCTCTGATTTCTTGTAGTACATCTGCCCATTGATCTCTACGCCTTCTTCAAAGCTTTTCTTGGCGTTATCCCAAGCACCACCAGCGTTTGATTGGAAGATCGCCATCAATACACCAGAAACTGTAACACCTGCCAACATCCCGCCAAGGGCTTCTACACCAAAACCAGGGAGGAAAGCAATAACTACAGGCACGATCACGGCCATCAAACCAGGAAGAACCATTTCCTTTAATGCAGCTTTGGTAGAAATCTCTACGCACTTGCCATACTCAGCGGAACCGTCTGCATCATGAAATATCTTTTGGTCATCAGCTGACCAATCTTTCATTTCTTTATCGCCATTTCTCTTCATAGCAGCCAAGGCAGCCTTAAGAGGAGGGATGTCATTGAATTGTCTTCTCACTTCTTCGATCATTGCCATAGCCGCACGACCTACTGCACCCATTGCCATCGCAGAGAATACAAATGGCAGCATACCGCCAATGAACAAGCCTGCCATTACGTTTGCTTTTGATACATCAATCGCATGGATTTGAGCAGTAGTCATGAATGCGCCAAACAAAGCCAATGCTGTAAGTGCTGCAGAAGCAATTGCAAAACCTTTACCGATTGCTGCTGTAGTGTTACCTACCGCATCTAATTTATCTGTACGCTGACGAACTTCTTTCGGAAGTTCAGACATTTCAGCTATTCCACCTGCATTGTCAGAGATAGGTCCATAAGCATCTACTGCTAATTGAATACCCAAATTAGAGAGCATACCTACCGCTGCAATAGCGATACCGTATAATCCGCCAAAGTAAAATGCACCAATGATTGAGAACGCAATTACCAATGTAGGAAGCATGGTTGACATCATGCCTACTCCCAAGCCAGCGATGATGTTGGTTGCTGCACCGGTAGAAGATTGCCTTACAATAGAGAGTACAGGCTTCTTGCCCATAGCTGTATAATATTCAGTAATCAAACCAACCAACACACCGCCAACTAGCCCGATGATGGTTGCCCAGAACACGCCCAATGAAGTCATTACACGAACTGTTGGATTACCCGCATCGTCTCTGTACAACAGATCATTGTACGTCCATTCTGCCGGAAGCATCCAAGTAATGATGAAATACGAAGCGATGATCATGACGATGGATGAAGAAAACTCGCCCATATTCAAAGCTCTTTGTGGATCGCCACCTTCTTTTACTTTCACGAAGAATGTTCCAACAAACGACATAATGATACCAACACCTGCCAGCACCAACGGCAACAATACCGCAGAAAGTCCATTGAAATTATCGCTAAAGCCAGGTACCATAAACGCAGCACCTAATACCATCGTACCCACAATAGAACCTACATACGACTCAAACAAATCGGCTCCCATACCAGCCACGTCACCTACGTTATCACCCACGTTATCGGCAATCGTTGCAGGGTTCAATGGGTGATCTTCGGGGATACCAGCTTCTACTTTACCTACTAGGTCAGCGCCTACATCAGCAGCTTTTGTGTAAATACCGCCACCCACACGTGCAAACAAAGCGATGGAAGATGCACCAAATGAAAACCCGGTGATGATAGTGATTACCCTTGTAACGTTGTCTTGGGTATCCAAACCAAACATATTTCCATATACAATCAAAAGAATACTAAGCCCAAGTACACCAATACCAACCACACCCATTCCCATTACCGAGCCGCCTACAAAAGCGATCTCAAGGGCTTTGCCCAAACTTTTCCGAGCTGCGTTGGTCGTGCGTACGTTTGCTTTGGTAGCCACCCGCATGCCAATGAAACCTGCGAGTGCAGAGCTGAATGCCCCAAGAGCAAAAGATACACCTACTAGCCATGAAGAGGTTGTGCCATTGGCCGTTACAGCCAGAAGTACCGCCACACAAGCCACAAAAACAACGAGCACCTTATACTCGGCTTTTAAAAAGGCCATAGCGCCCTCGGCAATGTGGCCGGCAATTTTCTTCATTTTGTCGGTGCCGGCATCTTGATTAGCCACCCAGGCACTTTTCCAAACAACATACAATAAGCCCAGAACACCGAAGAAGGGCAGCGCAAACAACAATTGATTTAGCATACAGGTTTTAAGGTTTAAAATTCACGCCCCTCGTTGGAAGGGCTAAAAAAAGTTCCGCAAATATATAAGAACTTAGGCATTGGTCAATAGGCATTTTCGGGCGTGAAAATGGAGGTTTTTCGTAGTTAAAGGCAGTTTTCGCACCGAAACTTTTGAGAAGGTGTGGTATTGCAATCGAGGGGTAAGGCCAACGGGCCTTCTAAAGCAATTCTTGGCTGGTGTTAGGATTTCATAAATCAACTAAACATCATTTTCAGCCCCGCCCAAAGTTTCTTCTTTGCCTCATCGTTGGTAAGCAACTCGGGCAGGGGCAATGAAACAATTACTGAAGTGCCTTGTGTGGGCAGCACTTCAAATTTGGGCAAGCCTTCGGCCGGACTAAAGCACAACACGCGCTCAGGTTTTTCTCCCCACAATGACAAATCGAGCAGTGATTGTTGTTTGATTGTCACTGAGTCCAAACTCTGTTTGACAGCGCCTAATATTTTTGACAGTAGCGTCTTTTCTGCTTCTTTCACTTCTGCCCACGGAACGGGTATCACCACCGTTACTCTCGGTTTGATGAGGTATAGTTCTTCTTGATAGGTGCTTTCAAAAATTTCTTGCATCGTTTTTTAAAAATAGTCGTCAGCCTTTGAGAGCCTCAGGCCGACAGTTACATCATTTAGTATCAAACAGCGATTTTAACTCGTGCGCCTCGCTTGGCTTCATCCTTCCGCCTAAGATTAATCGAAGTTGTCTTCTGCGCAGAGCTCCTTTGTACAATTCCATTTCTTCTTCTGTCTCAGGTTCTACTTCTGGAATTTCCACGGGTGTACCATTTGCATCTACCGCCACAAAAGTAAAGTATGCCGAATGGCTTGCAATCTTTTTCCCTGCGGGGATATTCTCGGCATCCACATCGATGCGTATTTCTAGTGATGAATTAAACGCTCGCGTTGCTCTCGCACGAAGGGTAACGACATCTCCCAGTCGAATAGGTTCCCGAAAGGAGATGTTGTCAACTGATGCGGTTACAACAATACTATTGCAGTGCTTTTGACCGGCTATCGCAGAAACGATATCCATCCAGTGCATCAGTCTTCCTCCCATTAAATTATTCAGTGTATTGGTATCATTGGGGAGCACGAGTTCGGTCATGCTGACGAAGGAATCTTTGGGGTGTTTTTTTTTGCGAGCCATGAAACTATTTTAGGTTTATGATTTTGGATGCTGTTCTGTTATAGTTCTAGGTTTTTGTGCAGGTCGTCTGGGTTTCTTCGATTATCCCAAATCCCTACAATTACTATTTCGTTGGGTTGCACCTTATAAAAAATGGAAAAGTTACTGACCAAAGAAATACGAACATCGTAAAAATCGGTAGGCTTGCCGAGGTAGTGTTTAGTCTCCAATAAAGATGCTTTTGTCCTAAACAGTTTTGATAATTTTTTTGAATAAACCGAAGACCTGTTGTGCTTTATCCAATATTCAAGTATTTCTCTTCTGGCTTTTTTGGCAGTACTCATCCAGACTATCCGTTTAGCCATAAGTCCTCTTCAGCATTCAACTCGTCATTAGTGGTAAAATTGCCTTTGAGAATATCTTCTTCGCTATTCATAAGCATCTCCTTTTGGGCATCTGTTAACTTGAAAATAGTTTGGTCGATATTTACATTGCCAAGTAGGTCATTTACCTTTTGCAACAGACTCATATCGTTGACTGATATTATCTTATCCAGTAGGGTGTATTTTAAGTTCTCAGCCTGCATATTTTTGAACTATTAGATAATGAAGCAAGTTACAAAAAAAGATCGCGAAACCGAGCGGCTACTAACCGTTAGTTTGTTATTTTTCTTTTGTGAAAAGAAAAAAATATTTTGCATTAACCGAACTCTATTTGCTTATTGCCAAACTAATTTATGGAAAACAGTTGTTCATCATACTCAGTACGCGTAATTGCTTATTGCACTGCAACGATTACAACCACCATTACGGGGTAGCTCCCACTATATCCCCAATTTCCCCAGTGTATAATTTTTTTTAGTCTGTAAAATGAGAGATCTCATTTTCAGAACTTCAACACTTTTCAATATCAACACTTTTTAAAATGAAAGTTCTTAAATTCGGTGGCTCCTCAGTCGCCAACCCTGAACGGATTAAATCGGTTATTGACATCCTTTTGGCGTACGTCAAGAAAGAGAGAATGGCAGTGGTGTTCTCTGCGTTTGGTGGAGTAACGGATTCTCTTATTCAATTGAGCACGATGGCGCTTGCTGGAGATGTGGGGTACAAAGTGCAACTAGAGCAATTGGAAAAGAGACATTTGGAAGCCGTTCGCGAGTTGATTGATATTCAAAAGCAAAGCAGTGTGATTGCTCAGGTCAAGTTCACAATCAATGAATTGGAAGACATTCTTCATGGGATTTTCTTGGTGAAAGAAAGGACGTTACGTTCACTCGATTATATCATGAGTTTTGGCGAGCGGCTTTCTGCCTATGTTATAGCTGAAGCAATCAATGGGCGAAATATCAAATCTGAATTTTTGGATTCTCGGACGATCGTTCGCACCGATAACAATTTTGGTTATGCTAAAATTGATTTTAAAAAAACCAACGAATTGATACAAGAGTATTTCAATCGACATACTAACCTGCAAGTGATCACTGGCTTTATTGGTTCGTCTGCCTCGGGCGAAACGACCACTATCGGCAGAAGTGGATCCGACTATACGGCAGCTATTTTTGCAGCAGCTTTAGATGCGACCTCGTTGGAAATTTGGACGGATGTAGATGGAATGATGACAGCCGATCCGCGCAAAGTGAAGAAGGCATTTACTGTTAAAGAAATGACCTACGAAGAGGCCATGGAACTTTCTCATTTTGGTGCGAAGGTGATCTTTCCCGCCACGATGCAACCAGCCCTGGAAAAAAAGATTCCCATCTGGATCAAAAACACCTTCAATCCGACTTTTCCTGGTTCGGTCATTAGTGCGAATGCGAATGGAAAGTCACTGATTATAAAAGGAGTCTCTTCAATGGGCAACATCAGTTTGTTCAACGTGCAGGGGAGTGGGCTACAAGGTGTTGTGGGTGTGTCTATGCGATTATTTGGCACGTTGGCTAAGGAAAAAATCAACGTGATCTTGATAAGTCAGGCATCGTCAGAACACTCGATTTGTTTTGCTATTGAAACTAGCTTTTCTACGCAAGCGAAAACAGCTATTGAAAAGGAATTTCACTATGAGATTTTGAACGGAGAAATGGATCCCATTGCGGTGGAAAATGATCTCACTATTGTAGCTATAGTAGGAGAGGGCATGAAGCATAACCCTGGCACAAGTGGTCGCATGTTTAATGCACTTGGTAGATCGGGCATAAATGTCCATGCCATAGCACAAGGATCATCCGAATTGAATATTTCGGTCGTCATCCGGCAGGCGGATACCTCCAAAGCGTTGAACGTATTGCACGAAGCATTTTTCCTTTCAGATAGAAAAGTATTGAATGTTTTTTTGGTTGGCACAGGATTGATAGGAAAGGAATTGGTGAAAATGATGGATCTGCAGTTTGCAAAATTGGCGTCACAAAATCACTTAGAAATTAACCTGGTTGGGATTGCAAATAGCAAGAAAATGCTTTTCGATGCTGATGGGATAACGTTGATGCAAGCTGTTGATACAATGCTCAAGAGTGGCGAATCGATGTCGTTACTTGCATACTACGAAAAAATGGAATCGCTGAATTTGTCCAACAGTATTTTTGTGGATTGTACTTCGAGTGAGGAAGTGGCAGGTTTTTACGACCGCATCCTTTCTTCTAATATCTCCATCGTGACACCGAATAAGAAGGCAAATTCTGGTTCGTTAGAGCGATACAAAAAACTGAAGTCCACAACCGCTAAGCGTGGAGTAAAGTTTTTGTACGAGACGAATGTTGGTGCTGGATTACCAGTAATCAATACACTCAATGATTTATTGATCAGTGGTGACAAAGCACTTCGAATTGAGGCAGTATTGAGTGGTACTTTGAATTTTATTTTTAGTTCTTTCGCAGAGGGAATGCAATTTAGTGAGGTGGTGAAAGAAGCAAAGGAAAGAGGTTTTACAGAACCAGATCCGCGCGATGATTTAAATGGAATGGATGTAGCACGCAAAGCGTTGATCCTGGCAAGGGAAATAGGCCTCGATTTGGAGTTGAGCGATATTGAGGTGGAGAATCTAGTGCCAGAAGAGTGCAGGAGCGAAATGAAGGTGGGTGAATTTTTTGAAAGGTTGGCCTCTTTCAATTCGGACTTTGATGAATTAAGAGATCACGCACAACGCAAAAATGAAAAACTACGCTATATGGCTATTTTAGAAGGAGGGAAGGCAAAGGTTTCGTTGGCTTCTGTGGGTGCATCGCATCCTTTCTATACGCTGTCTGGAAGTGATAACATTATCTTGCTTACTACCGAGCGTTACAAGGAACGACCAATGGTAATTCGTGGGCCAGGTGCAGGTGCTGAAGTGACGGCAGCTGGTGTTTTTGCAGACGTAATTAGAATTGGAAATTATAGTAACTGATTTCAAATAAAGTACTAACAACTTATAGAATGAAAATAAAAGCCTTCGCTCCCGCCACAGTGGCCAACGTTTGTTGCGGCTTTGATGTGCTGGGGTTTGCCGTTGATTTTCCGGGCGATGAAGTGATGTTGACATTAAACGAAAGCAATGAGGTTACTTTGTCGAAAATAATTGGTGATGGAGGCCGACTTCCGCTTGATGCTTCTAAAAATACAGCAGGCGTTGCTGTCCAGTCGTTTTTGAAAAGCATAGGTAAAGAGCAGGGTGTTGAAATAGAATTGTTTAAAAATCTTCCACTGGGCAGTGGCATGGGCTCGAGTGCCGCAAGTGGTGTGGCAGCGTTAGTGGCGATCAATCACTTGATGGGTAACCCGCTTACGCGTGGGCAGCTAGTCGTTCATGCCATGGAAGCCGAAAGGATCGCGTGCGGATCAGCTCATGCCGATAATGTAGCTCCTTGTTTAATGGGTGGATTTGTCTTAGTGCGTGATTATTATCCATTGGATGTGATCAAAATTCCGGCAACTGAGAATCTTTATGCCACGTTGGTTCACCCACAGATTGAATTAAAAACATCAGACTCGCGCAGGGTGTTGAAACCAACTGTCAATTTGAAAGATGCCATTGCACAAACAGGAAATATTGCCGGGCTTATGATTGGATTGACCAGCGAAGATTACTCCCTTATAAGTCGGTCGTTGAAGGACACAATTGCCGAGCCGATACGCTCCGCATTTATTCCTGGCTTTGAACAAGTAAGAAACGAATCTGTAAAGGCAGGAGCCTTGGGTTGTGGTATTTCCGGTTCAGGCCCCACGATGTTTGCATTAAGTCCAGATCACGCATTAGCAGAAAAGGTAGGGGAGGTCATGCAGCTTGAATTTTTGAAAAACAATTTGAAGAGTGAGGTGTATGTGTCAAAGGTGAATCAGGAGGGGGCGAGGATTTTGGATGAGAAATAGAATACAGTATTTAGAAGTCAGAAGCTAGCATTCAGAATATATTGAAGAATGAATTACTACAGTACGAATAACAAAAGTCACAGAGTAAGTTTACGCGAAGCGGTAATCCAAGGGCTTGCGCCAGATAACGGGTTGTACATGCCCGAAAGTATTCCGGTTTTGCCGGCTTCCTTTTTTGAATCACTCTCACAATTATCTTTTCCGGAAATTGGATTTCAGGTAGCCAAGAATCTGATTGGTGAGGACATCCCGACCAACGAGCTCAAGCGAATAGTTGATCACACAATACAGTTTGACGCACCTTTGGTGGAAATTGAGGAAAATGTTTTTTCACTCGAGTTATTTCATGGCCCTACATTGGCATTTAAAGATTTTGGCGCTCGATTTTTGTCGGGCCTTCTTGGCTACTTTGCCAATCAACAAGACAAGGAGATCACCATTTTAGTAGCCACATCAGGCGATACAGGAAGTGCCGTAGCTAATGGATTTTTCAATGTGCCGGGTACAAAAGTGATTGTGCTTTATCCGTCAGGTAAGGTGAGCGACATTCAAGAAAAGCAGTTCACTACTTTGGGTGGAAATATTACTGCACTAGAAATTGATGGTACGTTTGACGATTGCCAACGGTTGGTGAAGCAAGCTTTCATGGATGAAGAGTTAAAGCGAAAACTCTTTCTGACTTCTGCTAACTCAATCAATATTGCCCGATTGATCCCACAATCATTCTATTATTTTCATGCAGTTGCGCAACTCAAGGGCAAACAAAATCAAATAGTGTTTTCAGTTCCAAGTGGAAATTTCGGCAACCTAACCGCTGGTTTATTTGCTAAACGAATGGGATTGCCTATTCATAAATTCTTGGCAGCTACGAACGAGAACGACATTGTTCCTGCTTACCTGAAGACAAAACTATTTTCCCCAAGGCCTTCCGTGCAAACAATCAGCAATGCAATGGACGTGGGCAATCCAAGTAATTTTGCCCGCATATTGGATTTGTATCAAAATGATTTCGATGCTTTGTCAAGGGATTTAGTTGGCTGCCACTATTCTGATGAGGACACGGTAAACATCATGAGCCAGGTTTTCAAAAACTCAAAGTATTGCCTAGATCCCCATGGAGCGGTCGGTTATTTGGGTTTGAAACAGTATTTAAATTCGCATTCAAATACTATTGGGATATTTCTGGAGACAGCTCACCCGGTTAAGTTTAAAGATGTTGTGGAAGGCGCAATACATCAATTGTTGCCAATGCCTGAGCGACTGAATGTGTTTTTAAAAAAAGAAAAGCAAACAAACAGAATGACTAGCTCTTTTAGTGATTTGAAACATTTTCTACTCTTCTCGCTTTAGTAGCGAAGCTAGAAGATAGCCCAAATCATTGTCAATTGGGTTTAAGGCTCCCATATTAAAAAAACGACTTAGGTAGTCATGCGATTCTTTGGTTGGTGCTAGGCCAAATTTTGAAAGCGAAAGAAATTGTGACACTTTATTCTCTTTCCATTTTACGTACATAGTGTTGGTGACAAGCTTACCTTGAGTAATTTCCGCCTGACTTCCTTTTGCAAGAACATATTTGTAATAAAAGCCAGATTTAATTTCGTGCTCAACTTCGTTTATCGAGAAGCTATATGTTTCATCATCACCTTTGTCATCGCCAAAAATGAAAACTGTGTTTTTGATATGATTGTTTCTGTTGACAAGAAGTAATGAGTCATTCGAATAATAGACATCGATGGTAAGTTCTAATCTATTGGAAGTTTTTTCCTTTGCAAAAGCGATCACTTTAAAGCTATTGCCTTGAAGTTGATACGTTTTGTACTTTAATGCGAAGAAGAGATTTGGTATGGTTGCGTCTTTTCCGCTTTCCGTTGCTTTAAGTGTCGCAACAAGTGAAGCGTGCTTTGGAATTGTGTTAGGCTCGAGGTATTCAAAGTTCGTCACTCTCTCATGGGGAGTTGATTTGCCTTTCTTCACTACCTCAACCACTTGGGCAAGCAGTGACTGACTGATGCTACTTACTAAAATTATTGCAAACAGAAGTGTTGGCTTTCTCATGCGATAGAAAATTAACTTTTTCCGCCCCAACCTTGTTCACCAAGCAGTGGAACAAATGCGAAGTTATCGAATTTTTCCTGGGTAATTTTTCCATTTCGTTTGGTTATCTTCAGCATTATTTGCTTCTCTCTATCGCCTACTGGTATAATCATAATGCCGCCCTCTGCCAACTGTTCTACTAGCGCAGTTGGGATAACAGGTGCGCCAGCTGTCACAATAATCTTGTCAAATGGAGCTTTGCTTAGGATACCCTTCGATCCATCTCCAAAGAAGAAGTAAGGTTTGTAGCCAAGACTCGGCAGAAACTCTTTTGTACGCTCGTAAAGCTTTTTTTGAAATTCAATGGTGTAAACCTTGGCACCCATCTCCATCAAAATGGCGGCCTGGTAGCCAGAACCAGTGCCGATTTCAAGTACTTTGTCGCCCGGCTTTATGCATAACTTCTCCGTCTGAAAAGCGACCGTATAAGGCTGAGAAATGGTCTGTCCCTCCCCAATTGGGAAGGCTTTGTCCTCATAAGCATGGCTGAGTAGGGCATCATCAAAAAACACGTGTCTGGGCACTTTTCCGATGGCAGCGAGCACAGTTTCGTCCAAAATCCCTTTTAAACGCAGTTTTTTTACCAGATTGTTGCGTAACCCTCGCTGCCGGTAGTTATCCTCTATCATTTCCCTAATATTGTCATTTTGGCTCAAAAAAGCCCATTTTTAAAGTTCAAACAAAGTTTTACAAAATGTTTAGGAAAAATGAAACTCAACTCCCTACTTTGGGGTTCTATAAAACACACGAAAGACCTATTTGCCATAGCGTTTAGACTGTGTAAAACCTGACCCGAAACGGTCAGGTTTTTTATTTTCCAAGCAAAACAAACGGAGCCCAGAAAAAAGGATTTGAATACTCAATAGTCTTCGACATTTTCAGCTTTGCTTGTTGCAATGATCTGTTAAAATGAATGGATTTGGTGCCGAGAAGGTTTGTGTAAAAATCTGTCATAAGCGTTGAAGTGGATTCATCGGCAACGCTCCAAAAAGATACTACAATGTTTTTTGCTCCTGCATATGTTAATGCCCGAGATAATCCAATCACACCTTCACCTTTTAATATTTTTCCTAAGCCAGTCTGACAAGCAGAAAGTACTGCAAGGTTTGCATTTAGCTCTAGGTTATAAATTTCGCCAGCGTATAAATTTCCGTCATCTGTACCACTCGTTTGTAGAAATATTTTAGATGACTCAGGGTTTTCTTCGTCAACAATCCCATGTGTGGCAAAATGTAAATAGTTGAAGTTTGAAATCTGTTTGGACTTGATCACCGTCTCGGTTGCATCTTCAAACTTCACCGACTTTGAATTTGCAAAAAGTTGTGAGATGTTGTTTACTTCTTTTTCGGTTCCGGGCAATTGGCTCAGGTTATCTTTTTCAGGAAAAGTTACCGGTGCACAGAGGAAAATGGTTGGATTTTCAGTAGCTAATTCTTCTTTGCCCTTTTGAGTAAAAAGATTGGACGCAAACTCGTAGGAGATGGCGTATTCCTTCAACCAGTATGATACCTGATTAAAGTTTGCTCCTTTTATTCTGCCGCTTGGCAGTGCTTCAAAAGGAATTGCTCCAAGCCGTCCCGTTGGAATAACGACTAACTCTTTTATTTGACGATGGACATTTGGTTTTAGTAAAGCGGCAATCGGGAGTGAAGTTTTTTTGTAGGTTTCAAAATCGCTAAAAAGGATGCTATTCATAAAACCTTTGAGCAGTCGATTCAAGTCAGGGGGAATGAATGAATCTTTGACTTTGAATCGTTTCTTAGTGATCGTAAATTGATAAAGCCTATTCGTTCTCTCCGCTAAGAAATAGCTAATTAAACCAGTGTTTTCATCCAAACAACGTTGAATATCCTCTACTGAATTTATTGCTTGACTAAATTTTAAATTGAAATAATTCGGAAAATCCTTTTCTAGTTTTTTGACGAAAGAAGTGTACTCATTATTCAAGACAAATAGTTTTTCTCTGATTTCCTTCTCTTCTTGCTCGGCTGGTTTCTGAGTGAGCTTTTGAACTAATTCGGCAATCGATGATTTGATTTTCAATTCTTGATCAAGCAGTTGTTGTGGAATGCCCGCAAAAGACTTTGCTTGGGTTTCTGCTATAGATTCCAGGAGAACAGAAGATTTACTCTTTTCAGCGAAATAAAAAGCTTTTTCAATATAGGCTCTTGGGTTGATACTGTTTTCGCCTATCGTGTGGGCCACCCTTACTCCCACTTCGTAGACTTCGGTAGCAATATTACCAAGCGCCAGTTTATCTTGTTCATCGGTGCTTTGATGTCGAATGTCATCTATCAAGGAATCGCACTTATGAATGCATTGCAGAGCAATCTTGAGGTCATTTAATTTGAGTGATCTGCCAAGATATTTGGATTCCAGTGCCTTTGCTTTGAAGTTGATGGAGTAGACAAGCACCATCGGGTTATAATAATCAGATCCAATTGGGTTACTTTCAACGTCTAAACTATTAAATGATGGAGCATTCGCAACAATGCTCTTTTGAAAAGTTGCTATCGATTTGTCGTATTCGTTATTGTTTAATTGTAAACTGCCAAGACTATTGAGAGCGCTCGCCAAATCCGGGTGTTTGGTTCCGTAGGACTTTGTGTAAATTGAAATTGCTTTGTCATAAAACTCTTCGGCAACTTTTGGGTTTTTCTGTTTCGAATAAGCGCTTCCGATGTTTTGCAATACAATGGCAAGATTGGGATGACCGTTAGGGTAGATTTGCTCCCATATTTTTTTCGCAATATCAAATGAGTTGATGGCATCTCCATACAATTCTAATTGGTTATAGGCTATGCCAATGTTGGTATTCGCGATGGCTAATTTTGGATGAGTACCTCTATGAATCTGTTGGTAGGTGGTCAATGCTTTTTCGTAGTAGTCGAGCGAGCGATCGGGGTCAGCACTTAGAAAAATAGTTCCCAGATTATTGTAAGAGGCAGCGACCTCTTCACTGCTTTCGCCAAAAAGTTTTTGTCTTAACTGTAAAGCAATCGTTTCATATTCTTCGGCTTTGTTATACTTACCCGTGGCGAGATAGTATGAAGCAATATTGGCAAGGCAACGAGCGGCTTCCTTCGTATTTGATTTGCCAGTAGATTGGAAAGCAGCCAGTGCGGCTTGAAGGTTTTCATTGGCAAGGTCGTAGCGCCCTTTGTTCAAATTTAAAAAACCTGTTGTCGACTGTGTAATCGCTTTCACGTAAGGTGTAGAAATCTTGATGTTGGAGAGTACATTTTCTGCTTCGTTCAGATTTCCTAACGTTATTAAGATTTCAGCTTCGGTGTTTTCTAAAAATGAAACGGAATCATTAGGTGTCTTTTCTTTTTCAGTCCTTAACAGTTGCAATGCTTCTTTATATGCTACTACTTTTACAAGCGAATCTATTTTTTTTAGATTCTTTTGAGCCAAAGACCCATAAAAAGTAAGTATGAAACAGAATAATAGAAATTGTTTCATCAGAATCTGTGAATATAAGTAAGGGAACTAACAAACTCGCGGGTAAGTCCATCAGGATTTAACTCTCGTTGAACAATTTTGTGTCCGAGCAAAAGCCGAAGTCCGGATTGGGTATTGAAACTATATCCGCCTGTGACAATTCCTGATAGTGCTAAACCCATTGCTTCATCAGAAATGATTCGCTGGCCTCTGGAGTTAGTAAACTCATCCCTTGTAATTCGATAGATCGGTAACAACCCAACCGAAAAATTGAAACGAGACAACCGAAAATTTCTTTCTACACGAAGCATTACGTCAACCCCTCGCTTCAGATCTTTCGCTTGTGTGTATCGATCTACATAGGCTTCCTCCTCTGTGCCATCCCAAGCCGCCCAGATGAATTCATTGTTATTCTGATTTAGTGGAACTTGGATACCTGTTGCGAATAACCAATTGCGGTTAACTAACGAGAGACCTGCTATCGCATCATACGTACCCAAACTGGTTTGGTAGTACATGGGTAGGGGCAGTCCCTGCGTGTTTTTATTGGACGAATTGGTGGGGATTTTGCCGCCAATGGAAAGATTAACATCAAACCTGTCTGACGAAAAGATATTGCGAGTGAAGCAAAGCGAGATATCTCCCAGAGATGAGGTGGATGCCAGTTTACCATCCACAAACTGAAAAGGCAATTTAACCTGAAACGTAGTTCGCCTGTTCAAACTAAAGTTTAGATCGACAGTAGTTACATACACAATCGGTGTGAGATTAGTAGTGCCACGATAAAAGCTCAGCTCCATAGTGCGAAGTTTAAACTCGAGCTTCTTATTGTAAGGTTGATCAGGCTTCATTGCACCCATCGTGCAGAAACCTGCATCACTGCATCCTTGGGCGACTGATTGAAATACGGAAAGACAGGTAACAATTACGATGAATATCCTTTTCAGCATTATAAGATTACTTACCCTAAAGTTAGTTTATTCTTCATAACTTTTATTGAGCTAGGGTAGCTGTGACAAAGCATTTTTCTACATACCCAGCGATTGATTCTCAATCGAGGCCAGTTCGATGACCTTTTCATACTCCTTGGCATTCAGGTCATTGAAGAAATAATGAATTGGATTTACGTGAATACCATTTACAAAAACCTCGTAGTGTAAATGAGGCGCAGTAGAAAGACCTGTTTCACCCACATACCCAATCAGGTCTCCTCGTTTTACTTTTTGGCCATATCGCACGGCAAAACCATGCATATGAGCAAACCGCGTGCGATAGCCAAAACCATGGTCGATTTCCAGTTGTTTTCCATACCCGCTAAAGCTAACTTCTAATTTATCGATGATACCATCTGCAGTAGCGTAGATGGGTGTTCCAATGGCTGCTGCAAAATCGACACCCGTGTGCATTTTTCGAACTTTATACACTGGATGAATACGCATTCCAAAACCAGACGCGAGCGCAATCAATTCTTTGTTGGCAACGGGTTGAATAGCAGGGATTGCAGCAAACAATTTTTCTTTGTTTTCGGCTAAAGCGATTACATCGTCCTGAGATTTTGATTCTATGTAGACTTTACGCTTTAACTTATCTACTCGTTCGTGCAATTTGATAAGGAAGTCTTCGTGTACGAGGTCCTTCTTTTTAATGTCTTCATACCGATCCACGCCCCCCACACCTGCTTCTCTCACGCTCTTGTCTATCGGCTCAGCGCCCAACACAGCGCGATAGATGTTATCGTCTCGATGCTCTAAATGAGCAAGTTCGTTATCCAGTTTGTTTACTTCCTTGCTCAAATTTTGATACAAATATTCCATCTCCTTTACTTCATTAGATAGAAGTAATTCGCGGGGTGATTCAAAGTAGTTGCTGTACAAAACAACTAAACCAACGGCCATAGCCAGCGTGAGTGAAAGCAATCCAAGCGCATTTAAAAAAATGTCGCCCGAGGTGGTTTTTATGCGCTCATATTTACAGGTTTCAGTGTCGTAGTAATATTTAATTCGTGCCATAGATTTGCTTTTTAAAGGGCAATACTCAATTCACGTATTTATTGTTTTGGTCTAAAAACCTTTATTACTGTCTCATTGCACTGCAAAAACGGACCTTCCAGGAGATCAATACAATAAGGAATAGCCGGGAACACTGCATCCAAACACTGACGGATTGCATTCGGCTTCCCAGGCAAATTTACAATTAAAGTTCTATTTCTAATACCAGCCGCTTGACGAGATAATATTGCGGTTGGAACATATTGCAGACTCGTAGTTCTCATCAATTCGCCAAAACCGGGCATCATCTTATCACACACGGCTTCTGTCGCCTCTGGTGTTACGTCTCGCTTGGCCGGTCCCGTTCCACCACAAGTTACAATCAGGCAGCACTGTTTTTCATCGGCCATCTCGATGAGCATTTTTTCTATTTGCGATTGCTCATCGGGGATTACAGCATATTCTTTTTCCCACGGACTCGTCAAATATTCATTGAGTGTGGCAACAATCACCTGACCGGGAGTATCTTCATAGATACCCTTGCTAGCGCGGTCAGAAACGTTAATAATGCCAATTCTAATCATCAATTTAGGTCAAAAAAGAAGGTAGGAGTTAGAATGTAGAATTATTTAATTATTACTACTCGCATTTTATATCTGACTTCTGTATTCCAAATTCTTACTTCTGACTTCTTTTTGATTCTCAACCTTCAGCACTCTTCCTTTTTTAAATACTTGTCGCCCTTTATTTATCCCCTTGCGAATCACTTTTTGTACTTCTACCGGCAGGCTAATCGTTTCTTTACAATCAGTGGTGCAGCATCCATCAAAACGTTCAGCACATTCTTTACATTGAATGAACAACAAATGGCAGCCATCATTTTTGCAGTTCGTGTGGTCATCACAGGGCTTTCCGCACTGATGACATTTGCTAATTACATCTTCTGTTATACGTTCACCAAGGCGCTCGTCAAAAACAAAATTTTTACCGATAAATTTATTCTCCAATCCTTGTTCTTTTACTTGCTTGGCGTATTCAATAATACCTCCATCTAATTGGAAAACATTCTTAAAGCCGCGGTGCTTAAACCAGGCACTTGCTTTTTCACAACGAATGCCACCGGTGCAGTACATCAATAGATTTTGGTCGCGTTTTTCGTGAAGTAGTTCTTCCACTACTTTTAACTCTTCGCGAAAGGTATCGACATCTGGGCAAATCGCATTTCGAAAATGGCCCACCTCACTTTCGTAGTGGTTTCGCATGTCGACAATAATTGTGTCGGTTTTTTCAGCCAGTTCATTAAACGCGCGCGCGCCAACATGTATACCTCGATTGGTAATATCAAAGGTTTCATCGTTTAATCCATCAGCAACAATTTTGTTCCTAACCAGAATTTTCAATTTAAAAAATGACTTGCCGTTATCGTCAACTGCGGTATTGAGTCGAACGCCATTTAAGAATGGAATGCTATACAATTGGTTTTTAAAGAAATCTAGATGTTCAGTAGGCACGCTGATCTGCGCATTGATTCCCTCGTTAGCTAAATAGATGCGCCCTAACACCTGCACGGATTCAAATAATTGGTAGAGTTTGTCTCTAAACACCTTGGGATCCGACAGTTGATGGTATTTATAAAAAGAAATAGTCGAACGCGGTTCGCGTGCTTCCTTTAACTTGGCCTTCAGTTCTTTTCCGCTGATGCGATTATAGAGTGGCATAATCTAACTTCAAGGTTGCAAAGATAGAGATATCGTAGAAATTCTCAGCCAGCGATAGATTGCTAGTCAGCACTTGGTTTTAATTTGCCTTTGAGCAGCAGATTGTATTCTTCGCACGTGAGATAGCCTAATTTGTGGCAGTATTGACAAGTAGAATAAGTATCTCCAAAGTAATTTTTCTTCACAACAACTGTCGACCCTTTGCAGATAGTGCAGGCTACCTTTCCCGTAGGGCCACAGTCGATCATAAAATCACTGGATAGTACTTCCGATGCTAGTTTTGCCTCGCGTTCTTTTTCTTTGATTAATTCTCCTTCAGCCTGCGATAGCCACCCAACGGCCGCTTCTGAAAATTGACCACTTGTTCCCTTCAGTTGTATATATTTGGTCAGCCAGTCAACGCTTTGTTTGTATTTTCCGAGCAGGAAAGAGTTCTTTCCAAAATGATAGGTTAAATCTGTTGGTACGCTTTTGATTTCTCTTAAAACCGCCTTGAATTTTGCGTCAGCTTGTTCGTATTGACCTTCTTCCATTAGACGAATCGCTGAATCGAGTTTTGTGGTGAGTTTTCGTTGTTTATCTAGTTGCTTTTGCGTTTCTATTTGCTGAATTTTTTCTTTCTCGGTTTGCGCAACGAGCGTAACTACGGAAACGATGCTGAATAGAAAAAACAGGAGATTGGCTTTAATCACAGAGTATGTCAATTAATAAATTTACTTTTTGGCAAATCGAGCCATTCTAACACGGAGTTGCAAAATACATCTTCCTTTACTTGCTCGCTTAGATTCATCTCTTCAATAAACTTGCCAATTTCTAAATCACCCAAAGGGAATGGATAATCTGAGCCTAGCATTACTTTTTTTGATCCTTGTAGCTTCAAAACATACTCTAACATGAGCGGGTCATGCGTAATGCTATCCACCCAAAACTTTGAGATGTAATTCCGTGGATTAAAGTTGTTATCGATGGCCACTAAATCCGGGCGGCAATCAAATCCATGCTCTATTCTGCCGATTGTTGGCAGAAAAGATCCTCCGGCATGGGCAAACATCACTCGAAGTTTTGGCAACTTTTCAAAAATGCCTCCAAAAATCATTGAACAAATTGCACGTGATGTCTCAGCGGGCATTCCCACCAACCAAGGCAACCAATAGCGCTGCATGTGTTTTTCACCCATCATATTCCAAGGGTGAACCATCACCGCCAAATTCAATCGTTCACAGGCTTCGAAAATAGGGTAGAAGCGTTCTTCGTTTAAGTTTTCGTCATTAATGTTAGAGCCAATCTGTAAGCCAACGAGCCCGATCTCTCTAAATCGTTCCAATTCTTTTACCGCAAGCTCTGCATCTTGCATGGGCACTGTTCCAAGTCCGATATATTGCCTAGGGTATTTCTCGACCAACTTGCCAATATGATCATTCAAAAATTCAGAGAGGGCAAGGCAATCCAACGACTTTGCCCAATAGGAAAACATTACAGGAATAGTGCAGACAACTTGAACCTGGGTATTGAATTGTTTGTATTCTTCGATTCTTTCTTCAGCTTCCCAGCAATTGCTTTTGATTTCACGGAAAAATTGATTTCCGCGCATCATTTTTGCAACTCCTTTTTTGTGGTGTTGGAGATAAATGAAATCGCCATAGCCAAACTTCTCGCTCCAATTGGGCATTTTTTTGGGGAGGATGTGCGTATGGCTGTCGATTTTCAGCATTCTGACTTGGTAATTCTACAAAGGTAAGCGAATCCCTTTATAAAAATTTACCAGCCCCATCCTTTTCGGTATTCTCTTTTCACAAAAGCATTTGCTTCATCGAAATTGGTCACCTTCATAGCTTCGCCATCCCATAGTAGTTTGATGCCTCGTCCGGGGTAGTCAAATTGATTTGGTTTATCAATTTTAGGTTTTCTAATATCATAGCTGCGAATGGCCAAGTTGCCCATTAGTATTGTTTCGGTGAGCGGGCCTGCAATTTTGAAATCCGAGCTCAATTCTATTTTCTCATAGCCGGCAATGCAGGCCTCGACCCACTGAACATAGTGACCGGGATCTGGTCCTCCTGGTATTCGTTTAATAGTCTCTGGCACGGTCACTTCAGCATTGCGTGACCGTGGCAAAAGTGTGGGTTGAGCGCCATAAGTACCACACATCATTTTCCCTTTTGTGCCAATAAATATGCAGCCATTGCCGCCATCTCCCATTTGGTCATTGGGGCCTAGTTCTTCAGGCCTCTCTGGTTTAATGCCTCCATCCATCCAATGAAGTTTAACCGCAGATTTTCCATTTCTCGCTGGAAAAGACATTGTGACAAAAGAGGAGGGAGGTCCGCTCTCAGGGAAATACCCTCTCTTGAATTCATCTACATACACGCTGCCCACACTTGCCGTTACATCAGTTGGATAGTTGAGACCCAACACACGGAAAGGAGGTTCAATCAAATGACAACCCATATCTCCGAGTGCTCCTGTACCATAGTCCCACCAACCTCTCCAATTGAAGGGAACTAATTTCTCAACATAGTCCTTATCAGGTGCGGTGCCGAGCCATAGATTCCAGTCTAACTCTTTTGGTATCTCTGCTTTTTGGGTTGACCACGCAATCCCTTGCGGCCATACAGGGCGATCTGTCCAGCAGTAAACAGTATGCACATCACCAATAATTCCTGCTTCATACCAGTCAATCAATTGACGTACTCCGTCACCACTGGCTCCCTGGTTTCCCATTTGTGTAACCACTTTGTATTTTTTCGCTGCTAACGTAAGTGCGCGTGCTTCGAAAATATCATGAGTAAGAGGTTTTTGAACGTATACATGCTTGCCCAACTGCATGGCTGCCATAGTTTGTACAGCGTGATTATGATCTGGTGTAGACACAGAAACCGCATCAATATGTTTATGCTCTTTATCGAGCATTACACGATAGTCTTTGTAATACTTTGCTTGTTGAAATTTCGCTCGCGAATCTACTGCGCGTCTATCATCAACATCACAAAGAAAGGCAATCTCTGCTTTTGGATTCAATGCGAAACTGGACAGATCACTTCCTCCCTTTCCACCAGCACCAATGCCTGCTATATACAGTTTATCGCTAGGGGCAACAAATCCCTTACCTAAAACAAAGCGAGGGAGAATGGTGAAAGCAGCGGCTGCACTTGCTTGTTGAATGAATTTTCTTCTTGATATCATGCTATAATCGTTAGTAGGTTTTTAGCTTTCAAATTTTACACTTTCTGTCAATGTTCTTTCATCATACTTTAAACCGAACTGATCTAATACCTCTTGTGGAACACCATCCCATTGATTGGGTTTGTTACCTACATAACCGATGTCGGCAATACCAATCTTACTCGTATAAAATCCCGTAGCAGTAAGGTCTCGAAGTAAATTAAAAAAAGCTACACCCTGTGACATTTCTGGTTTCGCTTTATCCGGGAAGGCAATTTCATCTACCATTTCAATTTGTTGGGTAGTCGTGCACTCCGTGAACGCTTTTGTAAAACGTTTCATGCATTGTAGATCAAGCCATTTCAAACCACCGCGCATCGGTAATTGATGACGTGGCATGTCTTTCACAATAAACTCAATAAACTCAGGAACACCCGCTTCGGTAGCACTGCCTGAAATCTCATCTTTGGGTATAATGATGTCAACTAGGATGGTGATAGTCGCCATTTCGTGCGCATCCAAAAATTTTTCTGCCGATACTTTTTTGAAATGCTCAATTTCATTCGGTTGGCGATCATGACCGCCATTGATCTTCGTCAGATCCGGTGCTTCTTCATTTTTTGCAGGTGAACACGTTTGCAACAACGCAGCCGCAGATAACGATCCAACGGCAAGTGTTTTGAGGTATTTTCTTCTGTCCATAAGCTAGTATTGGGTAGAGAGATATGAGACTTGAGACTTGAGCTAACTACGAACGTCTCTCATCTTAATACTCAAATCTCAAATCTCAAATCTCAAATCTTTTTAAATATTCTGCTTCTTCATCTCATCAATAATGTATTCACTTGCTCTCATCGATAATGCAAGAATCGTCCAAGTTGGATTTTTATCTGCTTGCGAAACGAACGGGCCACCATCTACGACAAACAAATTCTTGCAGTCATGTGCTTGATTGAACTTGTTGAGCGCTGATTTTTTCTTGTCGCTGCCCATGCGCACCGTACCGACTTCATGAATGATGCGCCCGGGTGTTTCCAATCCATAGTTTTGATCGGCACCCTTTACGCCCCAGGTAATATCGCCTCCCATTTTGTGGATGATCTCTTGGAAGGTGTCTTGCATGTGTTTGGCTTGCTTGATTTCGTAGTCGCTCCACTTGTAGTGAAAACGCAAAACCGGTATGCCATACTTATCTACCACGTTCGGATCGATCTCGCAATAATTGTCTTCCCGAGCGATGGCCTCTCCACGACCGGCCATTCCAAAACTGGCACCATAATAATAGCGGTAGTCTGCTTTAAGTGAAGCACCATACCCACCGGCATCTTTTAATTTTCCATCTGGCCCGGGGTATTTTCCATTAATGCCTTGTATGCCGCCACCAAATCCATAGCTAGGCATTCCCATTCCTCCCCAATACTCAATATGATAACCTCGTGGAAAGTTTAATTTTTTATTATCAAGCCACCAAGGAGAATACAAGTGCAATCCGCCTACGCCATCCTCATTGTATCTTTTGCGGTTGAATAATTTGGGTAGCACACCACCCATTGCTACTCCGGTCGAGTCATGCAGATACTTTCCGACCACATTGCTTCCATTTGCTAACCCATTAGGGTGAAAAGTGGATTTAGAATTCAATAACAGTCGCGCAGATTCTCCCGCGCTGGCAGCCAATACCACGATCCGAGCGTTAAGTTGATATTCTTGCATATCATCTTTGCTCACGTAAGAAACACCAGTCGCTTCTCCCTTTTCATTGGTAAGAACCTCGCGAGCCATCGCATTGGCAATCACATCAACATTTCCCGTATCGATGGCAGGTTTTACCAATACCGATGAAGAGGAGAAATCACCATGTACCGTGCAACCTCTATTGCATTGAGCACAATAAAAACAAACACCTCGATCTTCATTAATTTTTTTGGTGAGTATAGATAGTCGCGAAGGAATCACTTTTACTCCAAGAGACGATGCTGCATCTTTTACAAATAATTCGTGCAAGCGAGGTTTAGGTGGTGGGAGAAAGATACCATCTGGTTCATTGAAGATTCCCTCTTTTGTTCCGAACACACCGATTAACCGATCTACCTTATCATAGTAAGGTGCGACATCCTCGTAGCCTATAGGCCAATCTTCCCCAAGCCCATCAATGCTTTTATGTTTGAAATCAGTTGGTCCAAATCGTAATGAAATCCGTCCCCAATGATTGGTACGGCCGCCCAACATGCGCGAACGGAACCAATCGAACTGTGTTCCATCCTTTTGCGTATATGGCTCACCCTCAATTTCCCAACCGCCATAAGCAGCATCAAAGTCTCCGAAAGGACGGAAGCTCGTGCCCGCGCCTCTACGGGGGGATTCATAAGGGAATTTTAATTGCGTTACATTTTTTGCCGGGTCATACATAGGGCCGGCTTCCAGCAAGGCCACTTTTATTCCAGCTTTTGCTAACACATAGGCGGCCATTCCACCGCCAGCACCAGAGCCCACAATGCAGACATCGTAGGTCTTGGTTGATTTTTTTATTTGAAGATCAGCCATACTAATTTTGGTGTTTAAATGTAAGTGATCTTTTCAAAAATAACTACTATCAATTTGATGGATGGCGATTTTATTGAACTATTAATAAAGGACGAATAGTATATTTGTTAGACTTAACTCGTTACTATGAAAAAGCTTTTGCTATTGGTTCTTTTGGGCGCTACATCGCCCGGGTTTGCACAAACTTTATTGGAACAGTTTTTAAGTGCACCCACAGAATCGGGTTTTACCTCTTCTAAAGATGGAAAGAATATCGCTTGGGTAATCAACGACCGTGGCAAACGGAACATTGTGGTTAAAACAGGAACAGACCTTCCCCGGTTTGTTACAGACTACCCAGCTGATGATGGGCAAGAGATTTCGCAACTAGCTTTTTCACCCAATGGATTAAAGATTCTATTTGTTCGTGGAGGAGCTACGAACAGAGCTGGACAAAACCCCAATCCTGCCAGTTTAGCCGATGGTGCAGATCAGGCTATTTACTTCAAAGATATTGGCAACAAAAGTGCTCCTGCTAAAATCGTGTCTGGGAATAGCCCGATATTCTTCCGCGATGGGTTAAAGTTTTTGTTTTCTAAGCGAGGTCAGATTTTCGAATCGACACTGGAGATTAATGCAGAGCCAAGGCCTCTTTTTCTGGCGAGAGGGTATAATAGCAGACCAATATTTTCGCCTAATGGCAATGATGTTTTGTTTACAAGCGATCGGGGAGATCATAGTTTCGTGGGTGTGTATAGTTTAATCTCTAAAGCAATTAGGTGGGTTGCGCCCGATGTAACGCAAGATCAACTTCCTGTTTGGTCGCCCGATGGAAAAAGCATTGCCTTTATACGAATGCCAGGTATAAAAATTGGCGAACTAGAGAATTTTACAACAGGTACTCCATTTTCGTTAATGGTCGCGGAAATTGAGTCAGGTATTTTAAAGTCCATCTGGAAATCTCCAGGATTGGATGGCGGTTTTGCCCAGAGTTATTCTGCAAATCCAATTGCATGGACAACAACTAATCGCATTTTATTCCACTCTGAACATATAGGGTGGAACCATGTGTTTTCAATTAACCCTGATGGAAGCGATTTGAAAGACATCACACCGGGCGATGGAGAAGTGGAGAGTTTTGTAGTTGATCCTACAGCACAGAATATTTATTTCGATGGTAATCGTGAAGATATCAACAGACGACATATTTGGAAGTCATCGGTGATAAATGCCAATCCTACTGCCGTAACGGTAGGAGAAGGAATTGAAATGTATCCAACGTTTGCTGGTAATGAGTTGTATTGCGTGAGATCGTCTTTTAATGCCTCAAAGGTGTTGGCACGAATTGACGAGTCGAAAAAACTGGCAGTTCCTGTATTCCCTCAAAAGCTAGTTACATTTAACGCTTCTTTATTTGTGAAACCGGAGGCAGTAACTTTCAAAGCACCAGATGGAACGCTCATACATGGTCAGCTTTTCATTAATCGAACTATTGCAACCAAGAGACCTGGAGTGGTCTATATGCACGGAGGACCAACGAGACAAATGTTGCTGGGCTTCCATTACAGTGACTACTACAGCAATTGCTATGCATTCAATCAACTTTTGGCGAATCAAGGTTATGCCGTTCTCTCGGTCAATTTTAGAAATGGCATTGGCTATGGCCGTGATTTTAGAATGACCAAAAATCAGGGCCCTCGGGGAGCCACCGAATATCAAGATGTGGTGGCAGCCTCGAAGTATCTTCAGAGTTTAGCTGAGGTTGAACCAACTAAAATTGGTCTATGGGGCGGATCGTATGGAGGCTATTTAACGGCCATGGGGCTAGCCCGTAATCCTGAGATTTTTAAAGCCGGAGTTGATTTACACGGAGTGCATGATTGGTCGTTTGATGGTCAAGACGCCACGAATAGCTGGGGACTTTTAAAATCAGAATCAGAGCTGGCCAGAAAATCATCTCCGATTGCTGATCTTTCAAAATGGGTGGCGCCTGTTTTGATGGTGCACGGTGATGATGATCGCAATGTAAATTTTCAACAAACTGTTGATTTAGTTGAAAAACTACGAGCGAAAAATGTTGCGGTGGAGCTTTTAGTCTTGCCCGATGAAGTACATGGCTTTTTGCGCTATGACAGTTGGTCAAGAATTTTTACAGCCTCCAAAGATTTTTTTGATAGGAAGTTGAAGTGAGTTTTGAATATTATATTTTATTAAATCATCTGTACTGAATGCGAAAGATTTACCTGATTGGTCTACTTATACTAGTTGGTTGTGGTTCCCAGCAAAAGCTTGCTTTAAAAGTAAATACTAAGATTGATGTTCTAGGAATTGATTTACAAATAAATCCTGCCATCAATCAAGTAATTCATTCAGAGTTGAATAAGCAGTTAGATGATTTTATCATTCTTTATAACTCAGAAAATCATCCATTTAAAATTGCAAGATCGGTCGATAGTAAAATTTCTTCGCTACAGATTCGTGTTCAAGCTGTAGAATTGGTTTCTCCTCAAAAACAAGCTACAGGCGTGATAGTCAGTTTACTTGGGCTTTCACTTCCCTTTGTCATGGCAGCTTCAAAAGCGCAATTTGTTCTTTTTTTTTATTATTTTCCTAAGACTGCTTCTTTGTCAGAGTTATCGCTCACAGATGATATTGATGGATCAAAAAATAGAACCATTCAAAAGAATGTTTATGGCCCAGGCTTTTTAAAAAGTCCTCAAAAGCAAATTAGTAAGCACGGTGTTTCGTTTTCAAAGCACCTTCGCATTTGCCTGAAAGATTTAGTTAAAAGTACACATAGATGATATGAACAAGAAACGACTCATCGCCCTCACAGGAGCAGGCATTAGCGCGGAGAGTGGAATCGCTACGTTCCGCGATTCTGGCGGACTATGGGAAGGACAAAAAGTCGAAGATGTTGCTACACCGGAAGGATGGGAAAGAAACCCTGAGCTTGTCCTGGATTTTTACAATGATCGCAGAAAGAAAGCCCTGGAATCCAAACCAAACAGAGGGCACGAGATATTGGTTGAGCTCGAAGCGGATTTTGACGTCACCATCATTACTCAAAATGTAGATGATTTGCACGAACGAGCGGGCTCAACGAACGTCATCCATCTTCATGGCAAATTATTTGAATCACGAAGCACGAAAGATAGTTCGCTGATATATCCCATTTCAGGATGGGAATTAAAGATGGGGGATCATTGTAAGTTAGGTTCACAGCTAAGACCTAACATTGTTTGGTTTGGCGAGGCAGTCCCGATGATCGAAGTGGCCTCAATTATTGCAAGTACAGCGGATATTTTTTTGGTAGTAGGCACATCGTTGCTAGTCTACCCTGCTGCCGGATTGATCGACTATGTGCCCGACCGTGTGAAGAAATTTGTGATCGATCCAAAGAAGCCAGATGTACTTCATGTTCCCAATCTCGAATTCATCGTTGAGAAGGGAAGTGTTGGTCTTGCAAGACTAAAGCCGCTGTTAACCAAAAGCGAAAATCCTTAATGACAGACGTTAGAGTTTTTCCTGGTTCAACTGTCGCAAGAATTTTCTGAATTTATCGGTATCGAAATTGGTGGTGCCCACCTCTTTGGCTACTATTTTTCCATCTTTTCCAATCACAAAGGTTGTTGGAATTGAGGGCACACTCAGTTGTTCTGGCAAGCGGCCAGAAGGCAGGTAGACCGGAAATGTGAAGCCTTTTGTGTTTACATACTTTACTACTTTTTCTTGATCAGTATCTCGATCAAGCGAAAGCATCACGAATGAAATACTATCTGAAGCAACAGAACTAAATAATTTTTGAATTCCAGCCATTTCTGCGCGGCATGGACCACACCAAGTTGCCCACAGATTGATAAAAACTACTTTGCCTTTGTATTGCTCAAACAAAAATCTGTTCCCGCTTAGGTCTTTTATCGTAAAGTTATAATTGAAAATTTCAGACTTGGTATCGTCCAACTCGGCATCCAATAGTCCGGTCTTTAAAAAGGCCGATTGGGTGGCCGATGAAATGCTACCGATCAGCCCAGTGTAATTCAATACCACAAGCAATATCAAAAAGGTTAAACCCGTCTTTAGAATTTCTTTTACGGTCTTCATTACCGCTTGTTTCGCTTAGTTATTGACTATTTTTTATCAAATGTCGATAATTTGATTACTCCGACCAATTAAACCGCCCGAAGAACAGGAAAGTTTCCTTTTTGGTAGTATTTCTAGTGTATTGGTCCATCGGGTATTCGCAAAAAGTAAAATACAAGGATTTGGTTTTATTACTAAATTCTAAGCAGTATGAAGTGGCTGAGCCGCATCTGAAAAGATACCTGAAAAGCGAGGACGATAATCCGCATGCCTATCTCTTTATGGGTATTGTTTTTCAAGAGAAATCCTTGGTAAACGATCTGTTAAAATACACGCCTACATTACTCGCCAATTCAGATTCAGCTTTGCTTTTTTTTGATAGAGCTTATAGTAGCATCACCGAAAAAGAGATCAAAAGGCATAATGAGTACTATGAAGAAATGTATAGTCGGAGAGATCCGAGAACCGGTGATTTTGTGGTCAAGTTCTCAGATGTTCGTCTTGATTTGGAGACACGCGGGAAGAATATTAAAGAGCGAAGGGAAAAGCCAAAGGTATTTAAGAACACTTTGTTGAATCGGAACGACTTTATCTAAGAAGTGTTGAGCAGTTTAAGTCCATTCAGGCAAACTTTATTTCGCTAAGCAGTTTTTTTTTAAAATCTGATGAGGCACTTATTCATCAATTGACAAAATTGGCGCAGACGTATGACTCGATGCTGACTGTTTTTGGAAACTACAGGTCGGCTTTAAGGGGAATTCAAAAATCAAATTACAACCAACAGCTTAGTTCGCAGGAGATCATTGAATTCAAAAAGGATGGAACTTCAGCCGCAGATTTTTTTCAGGATGACGTGTGAATTTGGGATTATAAACGGTGGGCAAACTCAGCGCTCGAAACAATAGAGAACGTGATTAATCCACTCCGCGATCGCTTGATTGCCTATGATGTTTCACTTGATAAATTGGATGTTAAGATAAAGCGAGATTCTGCGTCTGTCCTTGGTGATTTGGATCAGCTAGCGGACGGCCTTTTATACGCGCAGCTCTCAAAGTATGAGCCATTTCCATTACCATTAAGTATTTTTGAAATGAAAAAGGCGGACTTGAGATATAAATCAAGTGTGGTTGCACACAAGTCTTTTCTTGACACCAACAATGTTATGTTGAGACTTTCCTTTTTGGGAGAGGAACTCAAGTATGTGAACCGACTAGATAGTATTGCTAAGAAATTGTTAGAAAGAGACCTTGCAAAGGAAGGAGAGAATTATCAACATTTCATTACAAAATCTTAAACCTTGACTTTAGGCCTACAGAATTGTTCTACAATTCAGATACAACTGAACTCTCGATCAAAATATCTACTATCGGGGAAAACAAAATTATTGTGATCGATAAGAAAGGGAAAAAAATTCAGTAACTAATTACCGGTGAGCTTTTTCCAGTCTTGGTAGCGCATGGTCATCCGAACCTTCATTTTGTCGTAGTGATCCCAACTGTCTACCACATGATAGATACTTGGCAGTGATTTAACTAGAATTTCATCATAGTCCGCACGGTAAAGGCCACCACCATAATAATAGTAAGTAAACATATTCCCTACTCGACTGAAAAGTTCAAACCCCAAATATCCATCCCATATCTCGCTGAGTATGGTGCAAGAAATTTCTCTTCGTTTGAAACGGAAAATCTGACCAGACGCCTCTTCCTCAAAATACTCCGAATAAAGATCCATATCAATAATCCACCCGAGGTACATGCCGATGTGAACATAGGCTTGCTCGATGGGTAGAGAATCTGGGAAGTTGCCTAAGAAATGCGTCTTGGCATTATCATAGATCGTTTTTTGAATTTCGGCTTTCTTTTCCATGGCTCAATTTTAGCTAAAATAGTTGATAACAAAAGCTATTTGGTGGGGTTTGCGTAAGGTTTTAATTCAGAAAGGACAAGCTTATTATTCTTTCTATTCACATCTGCCATCCGCTGAGAAGGGTCTATTTCAATACTTTCTATTTCCGACTCTTTGTTATTGATTATCAAAGAGTAAGACGAGTTTACCCATGGCCAAGGTTCAAGAAAAATTCTGCCCTCGTTCCCTTTTTCGGAGGGCTTATTTCCTAATAATTCATTCATTGAAATGTAAAATGATTTTTTGCTGCCATCTTTGAAACTCACTACCAAGTCAATCGGCATTGGGAATTCTCCAATACGATTTAGTTCAATTAGTGTGTTCCCATCTGTTTCTGTAATCCTACCTATTCCATAGTCAATTCGCTTGGTTGTGTTTATCCAATAGCGCAAATACCAATGCAATTGTAACCCTGATATCTTTTCCATTATTCTGATGAAATCGTTGGGCTCGGGGTGCTTCATCTTCCAGGTGTTGTAGTAGCGCTTCATTCCTCTGTAGAAGTTGTCCTCACCAATAAGGTATTTCAATTGTTCTAAAAAAACAGCGCCCATGCTGTAGGCCATTGTGCTGTAGGCTCGGTTGGTATTGAAATGATCTGAGTGCTGATTGGCCGGTTCTTGCAGACCACTATTTACCAGACTAAAGTAGCTCGAATAGCTCCCTTGGTGGGGTGGATTTGTTTCATTCAAAATGGCAGACATTGCTTCACTGCTGGCAAAGTCGGTAAAGCCTTCATCCATCCACGCGTGCAAGGCTTCGTTTGAAGCAAGAGTCATTTGATACCAGCTGTGCGCTACTTCATGAGCCATAGTGCCACTTACTCCTGCCAGACTCCCTTCTCCTAAGATCAGGGTACACATTGGATATTCCATGCCGCCATCGCCTCCCTGAATGATTGAGTAGGTGTCAAACGGATATTTGCCGAAGTTATCGTTGAGGTATTGGAATACTTTTACAGCGTATTCTTGCATTTTTCTCCACGTTTCGGCTGTCTTTTCATTTTTCTGGTAGAAGAAATGAAGCTCTGGGCCATTGGGTACTTTTGCCTTGTCATGGGTATAGTCAGGGTCAGCAGCCCAGGCAAAGTCGATCACATTTTTTGCTACAAAGTGCCAGGTTAAATTTCCTGACAGATTAGGTTTTGCACTCTCCGAATAACCGTGTCCGATCTGCACCGGGTTTTGAAGAACACCAGTTGCCCCAATCGTGAATTTAGGGTCGATCGTAATCTTTACATCGAAGTCGCCCCATGGGCTGTGGAACTCCCGTGCCACATATTGGTAAGCATGCCAACCCTGGAAATCATACTCGGCAATCTTTGGATACCATTGAGTCATAGAGTAAGAAATGCCTTCGCGATTATTTCGACCACTTCTTCGGATTTGAATAGGCACTTGCGATTCAAACTTCATATCAAACACCGCCTTCCCTTTAGGAAGAATTGGCTTGGCTAAGGTAACTTCCAATATTGTTCCATTGACTTTGTAGACTAGGTCTTTCCCATCTTGTTTTAGAGTCTGGATATGCTGGTAACCAATTTCATCATCTTTCAGTTTTGAGATGCGATCGACTACTCTTCTGTCTGGATCAGGCAAGCTTTTTGAACGTACGTCCATCATGCTACCGGGTTGGAAGGCATTGAAATAGAGATGATAATAGACCTTTGTAAGTGTATCAGGCGAGTTGTTTTGGTAGGTTAGTTGTTGAGTGCCATTTACTTTATGAGATGTAACATCAAGGTTGATATTCATCACATATTCCACTCTTTGCTGCCAGTAATCTCTTTGAGCTTTCGCAGATAGAACAATAGTAAATAGAGCTAATAACAGAGGCAATCTTTTCATCATAGCTTTTTTAATAAGCTTGTAAAGTATCGAAAAGAAAGGTCTAACAAAAGCAAATTACTTTGAGCGGGGCGTAAAATTGAAAAGCTTAGAAAGGGTAAGTGAGATAAAGCTATTTTCCGGCAGTGTGCTGTCTTCACCGGGTAGTGCCACCGGCCAGTTATACGTGTACGATGCAGTTAATGACCAGTTCTTCTTCGTCACTCGCAATGGCAAGGTCAGGGCATAGTTCATCAAGCCGAATTCATCTCTATTTACCTGTTGAAATTGGGGCAGTCTTCTGGAGAGTCGAACAGAGGGTTGTTGGCCAAGCTGAATAGAGGTGATGGTAGCACTGCCAAAAAGTATCTGGTAAGCGGGAGTAAAGGAAATTCTATCCAGTCCAAGAAAATCGTATTTCCGGAAGCTAAGAACAATACCGGGCGTCAACCGATGAGCGGTTTGCTGTCCAAAATAAAGCGAATAGTCTAGTCGTAGAGTCACTGGTTTGAAGTCGATAAAGTTTGATAGGCCAACCATATTCGTCAGCGGATTTTCAACATTTATATCGGTATTGTTATAAATCAATCTATCATAAGATGCCAAAAATGAATAGTGCTTTGATATCATTTTTAGGTAGCCGAGGGATGCAATCGTCAGGTAGAGGTTAGGATTATATTCCTGACTCCAATAAGAACTCAGATCGAGGAAAAGTCCTGTTTTGTGGTAATAGGATAGTCCTGCCGTGGCTCCATACTGGTTAACACCAATTGTTCTTCCGGCCGATATGATGTTACTGTTAAACCCAGTTCGTACGACCAGTGAAGAGCCAATTTCACTTTGCCTTTTCAGAAGGCTGTCAATCATAGTAAATATGGAAAGGGAATCAGCATAACTAAAAATGGAGTCTAGCTGGCTAAGCGAAAGGGAGTCTGTTACGATCGCGGTACGAGTGACTAATGTATCTTGCTCTTGCCCGTTGGCATAAAAAGCAAAAGCCATCCAAAAGAAATGGATGACTAAAATGCGCTTCACGTTTTGATTCATTGATTATTTTTTTCTCGAGCTCTTTGCTCGAGCCTATTGCGAATATTTTCGCGGTTTTCGCGTTTCGTTTCCCGCAGATCTTCGCGATCTTGTAAACGCTGTAGCAGCATTCTTCTAAACTCTTCTTCTGCCTTTGGCAGTGTAAGCAATTGCTGAGCTGAAATTACTTTTAATAAGCGTTCTGAGTAATTTTTTTCCAAATCCAAATTTTGTTGCTTTAACATCATACCTAGCTTGAGCAACTCTTGGTCGCGATCAGGCTTTGGCTTGGTAACATCTTGTGTTCTCTCTGCGTCTCGGTATTGTTTTCGTAGAGACATACGTTGTTCAGTAAACTCGCGATAAACAGGCCAGAATTTTTCTGCTTGGGCAGGCGTCAATTTCAATTTTTCAGAAATCAATGCGATGCGAGCTGCATTTATTTTCTCCAAATTTTTTGGATCTTGTTTATCAGGCTCTTGCCCGGTTGCGGCAAAGCTTCCGATAAGTAAAAGTGTATATAAGAGTATGTTTTTCATATCGATGTTGTTAAAAATTGAGATCATATTGTTGCGCCAATTCATCCAAGTCATTGGAGGTAAATTCTTCAGGCTGTTGATACAATGAGTTGATAGCCGCATTGGTAAAATTGACGTTTTCAATTATTTCTTCGGTTGAGATTTCGTCAGCCTCTAAGTATGCAAGTAGTTGTTCTGTAGGTACGCCATCTAAATTAGCTAGAGCGTCCTCTGTCCTCGGCAAATTAACCCACACGAGTACCGAGATAACGCCAACCAATACAACAGGCAGGGCAAATTTTAAAGCCAGATTGAATTCGGGTATCCAAGAACTCTTTCTTTCATGGGTTTGAATTCTTGCCTGAATGCGCATGGGCAAATCTTCAAAGTAGCCATCAGGCACGGTGAAGATTTGCTTTTTTGGAATCTCATCTAGGCGTTTCATGTTTCTTAAAATTACTCGATTCTATTACTAAGATTACGTTTCTGTTACTAAGTTTAATCAATGCTCTAAAAATTCCTCAATTTTCTTTACAGCATGGTGAAAGCTTGCTTTCAGAGCCCCTACACTTGTTTTGGTAATCTCTGAAATGGTGTCGTAGGGGAGGTCATCAAAATACTTCATATTGAACACAAGTCGCTGTTTATCAGGTAGTTTAAGGATGGCTTTTTGTAAGACTTTCTGGATCTCGTCACCATCTAAATCAGTCGAAGAATCAATTTTTGCAGATAGCTGATGCCCCACATCTTCAATCGGTAAAAAGAATCTTTTCTTTTTTTTGTTGAGATGACTCAAGCATTCATTGGTTGCGATTCGGTAAATCCAGGTAAAAAGCTGAGAATCCTCACGGAATCCATCAATGTACTTATGGACTTTGATAAAGACCTCTTGTGTCAGATCATCAGCGTCATCGTGGTCAATGACCATTTTACGGACATGCCAATAGACGCGCTGCTGGTATTGGCGAACCAGTAAATTGAAACCATAGTTTCGCGACTCCGGATTTCGGATTTTTCGTAAGAGTTCCTGGTCTTCCAATGGCCTTTTTTCTTTGGAATTTGAAAGTTAGACAAATAAAGAGATAGATAGTTTAATTGATCCTATTGGTTAATTACCAAAACCCTGGTTTAGGTATGCATGATGCGTAAATTGTATATTTGGTATCAAATTCGAATGACCAGAGTTCTGTTATTATTTGTTTGTGCAGCTACTATTTTGTCTTGCGGCCCCGATCTCAATCCACAGAAGTATGTGATCAAAAGTATCTTATCGAGTTCTTACGAAGAGTATTCTTTTCAATATAAAGTCGGGCGATTGCAGCGTATGGTTGGTACGGATTCGATTTCACTAGAGTATGCATATTACAATGACTCAACTTCGATAAAGCAATTCAACAAGTCGGGAAGATTAATACAACGTTTTCAACTCGTTTTTTCAGGGGGTAAACTAACTAAATACAAGATAAGGTGGCAATTTGGTCAGTTATGGTATAAGGACTCCCTTACTTTTGGTTACAGTGGAAGCAACCTAACGCAGATAAACTATAAATCAAATCAATTTCAAGCGACCACATTGAACGGCAACTTGACAACCATAAAAAGGGGAACTGGAGCGTTGAGCATTTCCTATACAAACGAGTATGACGGAATCCCAAATCCATTTGCAGGATTTTATTGGCTCGATCAGTTTTTAATTCCAAGTGGTTTCACCACAACCTTTCAGCCACTTTCTGTCGCGCGCTATTTTTCAAAGAATAATATAACCTCTTCTACAAGTGTTATTTTAGGATCTACACAAATCAGTCGCTTTTCGTATATCTATCTGCATGGGATTTTACCAAAAGCGATCAACTACGAACTTGAGACAAATAAGACAAAAATCAGTGATTTGGTATTTGTGTTTGATATCCAGTATACACCTAAAGCGTCTACTGGAAACGCACCATAGTTTATCTTTGTTTCGCGATCAGGTCGACCATATGTTCATACTGTTCTTTGGAGTGTGCAGGGAAGTTCGCAAAACGTAATTGTGACTTCTTTTTTTCTCCATAGCCTTCGCCAGGGTTAAAGCCGCGTTCAGATAAATAGTTGCTAATTTTTGCCGCATGCTCGCCACACTCGGCTACGATAACCGTTTTAGATTGTGCGGAAATATCTTTTACAAAGGCAGACATCAATGGATGAGCCTTTAGTGCTTGGTACAAGATGGCTGCTTTGTAGTCTGTCTCTTGTCTAATTTTTTTAATGCCAATCCGCAGAAAATCTTCCACTACGCAGCTCAACAAATAGATGCCCAGTACATTTGGTGTTTCGCTGGTTTGGTTTTTTAGTGCATTTAAAAGTAGGGTTGGAAGGTTGTGGTATGACCCAATTGAAATGCCTCTTGCCAATAACGATTCAGCCTTCTCGATACATCGGGGATTGACAGCCCACACGCCAAGTCCAGCTGGCATGCCAAATCCTTTTTGCACTGAGAAGAAAAAAGAATCTATTAGAGAAAAATCTAATGTCGGGTAAGGCATGGAGGAGACCGCGTCAACAACGATTAATGCCTCGCTGTTTTTTTCTCGCACCTGCCGGACGAATTCGTTGGGCAGTGACACCCCCGTGCTTGTTTCATTTTGAGTGATGGCAATAAGTTCGGTTTCAAAGTTGGCAATTGAGAGTGAAGAAAAACTCTCACCGAGTGGGGCTTCAACTTTTTGTGGTTGCTTTCCCAATTGCTTAGCTATATCAAAATAACGATTTGAAAAAGCTCCGTTTACAAGGTGCATAGAAGAGTTTTCTACCAAGTTTTGAATTGATTTTTCCCAGACTTCAGTAGCTGAACCGGTAAAGAAAATAAAATAGTTTGTAGGAATGCCCAACAGTTCTTTCAAGCCTTCGGTTGCTTTTTGAAAATAAGATTCAAATGTTTTGCTGCGGTGAGAAATAGATGTAATTCCTTCCTTGAAGGCATGACGTGCGTGATCGGGAACAGTATAAAAAAGCTGGGAGGGCCCCGGAGTGAGATTAATGTTCATGTTCACGTAATTAAGCTTGCAAGTTAAAATCAAACTCGCTCACTATCACCATTTATTTTCTTAATTCGAGCCATGTTGCGAACCGGAATCGACAATAGGGTGTCACAGCCTATCTCGGTACATCAAACAAATAGAATCGAATTATGTGTTGAGAAACGAAGAACATTTATGTAATTTTGATTCATAATTCCCACTTGGATTTGGGACACGTTTGCTGAACCTAACAATTATACAATACCGGGTGAAGCTTTCGGACAAGATCAGGCCTCAGTCCGCCTAGGCGGATCCTCGCCCAAAAAGCAGGTTAACGGTGGAAGGTCGCGACCAGAGAGCAGCCCAAAACTTGTCTTTTATGGGGTTCAGAAACCTCCACCAAATCCGGTGGGTTTTATTTTGAAAAAAAAGGGTCACAATTATTTTCATTCGCCCTTCCATAAGTTTTGCAGAAAGGTGTTGTTGCTTGACATAGACTACCTTTGTTTTTCGGTTAGCGGCTTATTCTTCAGCAACCAGAAACTAGATTTTGCGGACAGCAAACCACATAATGAACCTATAATGGCACCAACTAAAATGTCGGTGGGATAGTGAACACCTAGGTAAATTCGGGTGTAGGACATGAGGATAGCCCAAATGAAAATGACACCTATCCATCTGTAGTGCTTTCTCAAAGACAGCCAAATAAAAATAGCCACACCAAAGGTATTGGCAGCATGGCTCGAGGCAAAACCGTATAAACCCCCACGATACCCATCGACCAAATGAAGTAGGCCTTCAAGTTCAGGTTCATGAGAAGGACGTAGCCGCCCAAAGAACGGCTTCATAAAACCAGTGGTGATCCGATCGCAAAGCAAAATGGTTATGCCTACACCAAGAAGAATCCAAATGCTTGACTTTCCGTAGGTCTTGATCACAAAAAAAATAAGTATCGCATAAAGCGGTGTCCAAAAAAATGTTTCTGTTGATAAAATCATGACTGTATCTAGAAATGGATTATTCCATCCATTGAGCAACAGAAGCAGCCTTTTATCTAGTTCCAGTAACTCTTCCACAGACTTAATTCAATAACCAGTTTTTAATGTCAACCAAATATCTTACTTTTTCCCGGTTTTAATCAACACCTATGGAACGTTTTGACCTAATCATTATTGGTGCTGGCCCTTCGGGCTATGCAGCAGCCATGCGCGCGCTCGATTTTAAAAAGAAGGTTTTGATGGTTGAAAAAAACAAAGTCGGTGGCGCAGGGATAACCAATGGAGCACTGTCTTCAAAAACATGGTGGGAGTTGTCACGCGAGGCCTCTGCTTTTCGAAAAAATCTAAAAAGATACAATATCAAGGCGCCATCGATCAGCTACACGGAAATACAATCTGAGGTGCGAAAAGCAGTAGAAGAAAGAAAATCGATGCTCGAAGAACACATGGATCAACTGCGCCACTCACCCTACGCGAATTTGTTGGAATTTAGAATAGGAGATGCGCGGTTGCTTTCACAGCATGAAGTTGAGATTGCAGTTGGTGCTCGCACGGAGGTAGTCTATGGTGACTACATTATTTTAGCTACAGGTAGTAGGCCTCGGTATTTGCCGGAATTGCCAATCGATGAAAAGTTGGTAATGACCAGTGAAGGCATTGAGAACATGACGGATTTTCCAGAAAGTATGGTTATTGTTGGGGCCGGGGTTATTGGCTGTGAATACGCCACTATATTTAGCGGATTTGGGAGAACTAAAGTAAACCTGATTGACAAGGGAGACCGCATACTTCCCTTTGAAGACAAAGATGTCGTTGACATCATAGAACGCAACCTGGAAAATAATGGAGTGCTCATCCATCGAAATTCCAAGCTATTGAACATGCGAATCATCAACGGGAGAGTTGAATATGAACTGGAATACACAGATGGTAGTAAAGAGACGTTTAATGTCGAAAAGGCACTTATATCTGTCGGTCGTGTGGCAAACTTGGAAGATCTTTGGGATGATAAAGTTGGAATTGATGTTACCAAGCGAGGCATACATAATGATGATACACAAACGAATGTATCAAATATCTATGCGGTAGGAGATCTAACGGCTGACATTTCGTTGGTCAATGTAGGAGAATTGGAGGGGCGCTACGCAGTGGAACGAATTTTCGGAAAGCCAGATCGCAAGTTGGTTTATGAGAACATTAGCACGATTATGTTCTTAAGTCCAGAGGTTGCTGGTGTAGGACACAATGAGACGTATGCAAAAGAGAAAGGGATGAACTATAAAGTGGTAACATTGGAATATAGCACCATACCACGTGCAATTGCGAAACGGAACACACAAGGATTTATTAAACTGTTGGTAACTGATGATGACCACATGAAGATTCTAGGGATGAAGGTGGTTGGTAATCACGCGAGCAGTGCCATACAAGCCGTTGCCGTTTTGATTTCTATGGATAAGGGAATAGAAGAGTTGGCCGAGTGCGTACATCCACATCCCAGTATCACAGAAGGTATTCAAGAGTGTGTGCGTATGCTTATGGGAAAATCAATGTTCAAGCCCTCTGCACTGAAGGGGAGAATTTCATGTAGAAGATATGCAGATGGTGTTTACGAGGATATCGTTTTCTAATCCGCCCAATGCGAGGTTCAGTTGACGCGCTCGATTTGCGCACCTAGCTTCCTCAGCCTTCCTTCAATGTTTTGGTAACCTCGATCAATCTGTTCAACATTTGAGATTTCACTTTCCCCTGAGGCAGATAGTGCTGCAATTAATAGCGCTACTCCCGCACGAATATCGGGTGATGACATCTTGATGCCGCGGAGCAATTGTTTCCGGTCAAGTCCCATGATACTTGCTCTGTGGGGATCGCAGAGAATAATTTGGGCGCCCATGTCAATTAGCTTATCAACAAAGAACAATCTACTCTCAAACATTTTTTGGTGAATGAGCACATTGCCTTTTGCTTGAGTTGCCACAACCAAAACAATACTTAGTAGATCCGGTGTAAATCCGGGCCAAGGAGAATCTGCGACTGTTAGGATAGAGCCATCAATAAAGGTTTCTATTTCGTACCGCTCTTGAGCTGGGATGTGAATGTCATCACCACGGAATTCCATTTTTATGCCAAGCCTTCTAAATATCTCGGGGATTATTCCTAGCATGTCGATACGACAATTCTTGATGGTCACTTCCGATTGGGTCATGGCCGCCAGGCCGATGAAACTACCAATTTCAATCATATCGGGGAGAAGAGTATGCTCGGTTCCGTGCAATTTTTCAACACCCTCAATCGAAATTAGGTTGGATCCAATTCCATTTATCTTAGCGCCCATGCGATTGAGCATGTTGCAAAGTTGCTGGAGGTAAGGTTCGCAGGCAGCGTTGTAAATGGTAGTTGTTCCTTTCGCCAACACAGCAGCCATTATGATATTGGCAGTTCCGGTAACAGACGCCTCATCCAGTAGCATGTAACATCCCTTCAGATGAGATGCATCAATGTTGTATAGATTCTCGTCCGCATTGTAATTGAATTTTGCTCCTAAATTCTGAAACCCAATAAAGTGCGTATCCAATCTTCTGCGCCCTATTTTATCACCACCGGGCTTTGGAATGTTTGCTTCGCCAAACCGTGCTAAGATCGGGCCTAACAACATTACAGACCCTCGCAATGCAGCGGCTTTTTTACGATAGATAACTGTTTTCAAAAAGCCGGTATTTACATTGGCGGCAGTAAATCGAAAAGAACCAGTGCCTAGTTTCTCAACTTTGCAACCTAAATCGCCAACCAGTTCTATTAATTTATTCACGTCCAGAATGTCGGGCACATTGTGAATGGTGACTGGCTCACTTGTGAGCAGCGGCACGCAAATAACTTGTAGAGCTTCGTTTTTGGCACCCTGAGGTGTGATCTCTCCCTTTAACTTTTGGCCGCCTTTAATTTTGAATGAACTCATTGATCTCTTCTGCGGTGGGGGTTGTTGCCTCTTCTATTCTTGTTAAAGCGTGGATTGCGATTGCGATTGCTGTTGTCACGTCCGCCTTCTCTGTTATCTCTATTATCATTAGGCCTTGGATTTTTGCGTTCGCGATAAAGCTTTTCAAACAAATTCTCTTCACGTACTTTTTCAAGATCGAGAACCAGTTTTCCTTGAGACAGATTTTTGAGATCTTTTACAATTACAGAATCGTCCAACGTTTCCTTATTCCAATTGCTGTGGAACGTTTTCATCAGTTTGCCAAGATAGATAGAAGCTTCTTCACGCTCTTGTGGATCTTCTTTCTTTATGGCTTCCTTTATAAGTCGCTCGACATTCTTGCCATAATGTTTAAAACGCACCTCGCTTTGTGGATACTCCATCTTACGAGGCTTCTTAAAAAGAATGGTGCGATCAGGAGTCGTGAAAGGATTGTCGATATCTAAGTTAAAATCAGCAATGATATAAAGATCGTCCCACATTCGCTGTGGATTTTCATGCGGTTCTTTCACCACTGGTGCGAGTTGCTTGATCAATTCGATTAGTGTAGTTGCCATCTTCGTCCTTTTTTCCTTTTCAGGAATTGTGCGGATATAGTTGACTAACTTTTGAACATTGCGGCCATATTCCTTTAGGATGATGCCCTCGCGCTGTGTATTATATTCTCCAATCATGAAATGCTAATTCTCGTGTATTTTTAACTTAGCAAAACTAAGCAATAAGGTCTTCTCGCCAAAATCAGTAAAGTTGATCTTGGCCTTTCGTTCAGCACCCACTTCTTCCAATTTTACTACCGTGCCAAAGCCAAATTTTGGATGCTCTACTTTCATCCCTTCCAAAAGGCCTTTGGTATCGCTTGGGGCAAAATCAGCGGATGGTTTATAGGCCGCCACGCGCTGAACAGGTTGAGTGCTGATCGTCTTTTTAATGCCGGATACAAGACTCTTTGCGTAGTTGGGATTTGGAGCAGAATCGACACCTCCAAAACGGGTGCTTATTTTTATAAATCTCTTATCGATATCGTCAAGAAAACGACTAGGTTCACAATTCTTCAAACGACCAAAGCGATACCGCGTAAGTGCGTATGATAGAAACAGCTTTTGTTGAGCCCGTGTAATGGCAACATAAAAAAGTCTTCGTTCTTCTTCTAATTCCGCTCGGCTACTCAGCATCATTTGAGAGGGAAACAGATCCTCCTCCAAGCCAACAATATAAACGTTCTTAAATTCCAATCCCTTGGCCATGTGGATCGTCATCAACGTGACCTTGTCAGGGTCGTTATCTTTATTCTCGTCTTGGCCGGTCACAAGCGAAACTTCCTGAAGAAATGCCCCTAGACTTTTATCTTCTTTTTCAGGATCGTCCACATATTCTTTAATGGCATTCAACAGTTCCTGAACGTTTTCGTATCGACTTAATCCCTCGACTGTTTTATCTTCATAAAGTTCTTTTAAAAGACCGGAAGCTTTTGCAATTTCTGCTGCCGCTTCATAGGCGTCTTTGTTCTGGATTTCAATGGCGAAACGTTTTATTTTGGTGACAAAGTCATCGATGGGATTCGCGGCTCGCCCGCCCAAAAAGGAGCTTGCATTTTGAACCACTTCCCAAATAGAAATCGCATGATCATTAGCCGCTACGATAATTTTATCGATGGTTGTATCACCGATACCGCGCTTCGGTAAATTGATAATTCTTCGAAAGGAAGCTTCATCTTGCTGATTCAATGAAAAACGCAAATAAGCCAGTAGATCTTTTATTTCTTTGCGCTGATAGAAGGAAAGCCCGCCCACCACTTTGTATTTGATGTTCATCCTCCTAAGTGCTTCTTCAATGGCCCGCGACTGACTATTGGTTCTGTAAAGAATTACGAAGTCGCTAAACTTCCATTGGTGCTGCATTTTTTCTTCAAAAATAGAAGAGGCAACAAGCCTACCTTCTTCATTGTCTGACACCGATTTGATCAACTCCACCAAACTGCCATCGTCATTAGCTGTCCAAACATTTTTGGGAAGCTGCGCTTTATTTTTGGAGATCACCGAATTGGCTGCCTCTACGATCGTCTTAGTAGAACGATAGTTTTGTTCCAGTTTGATTATTTGCAAATCCGGATAGTCCTTTTCAAAATTTAGAATGTTGCTAATATCTGCGCCTCGAAAGCCATAGATGCTTTGTGCATCATCACCTACCACGCAAACATTTTGCCGAACTGCTGCTAGTTTTCTCACAATGAAGTACTGGCACAAATTCGTGTCCTGAAACTCATCGACCAGTACATAATGAAATCGCTGTTGGTATTTGTTCAGCACATCCAGACGTTCTTTAAATAATTTGTCGGTATTAAACAATAAGTCATCAAAGTCCATGGCGCCCGATTTAAAGCACCTCAGGGCATAGGCTTTGTAAATGTTTCCGATCTCAGGGCGCATACTTGAAGCGTCATCAGCCATAATAATCGAGTGAGCCAGGTATTCCTGCCAAGAGATGAGTTTATTTTTTGCCGATGAGATGCGGTTGTAAACGGTGTTGACTTTGTACTGTGTTTCGTCTAGACCCATCTCCTTCACGATCGATCTTAGCAACGATTTAGAGTCGTCTGTGTCATAGATGGTGAAATTATTGGGATATCCCAGCTGATGCGCCTCAGCACGTAAAATTCGGGCAAATACCGAGTGGAACGTGCCCATCCATAGGTTTCTTGCATCGCCTCCAACGACTGCTTCAATTCGATCACGCATTTCCTTGGCAGCCTTATTTGTGAAGGTAAGCGCCATGATGTTAAAGGGATCGACCTGATGGCTCTGCATGAGGTTGGCTATGCGATAGGTGAGCACGCGGGTTTTGCCAGACCCTGCACCGGCAATTAGCATGCAAGGACCATCGGTATTGAGCACGGCCTCGAGTTGAGGTTCGTTCAGTGTATTAAGGTAGTCCATTTTATTCCAAACCGGAACGTTTTAATAAATCAGTTATTTGAGATTTTGATAAACTATCTACCTCTCCTTTATCAAAAATTGCAACGAGATATAACTCACTTTCGTGCTTGATAACAAAGGTAATGACCCTTGCTCCACCTGATTTACCTTTTCCCTCGGAGGTGATCGCTAATCGGATTTTGTAAACGTTGTGACCTAGTGCTAATCCTTGATCCGGATTTTGGGTGAGTGAATCAACGAGCTGAGAAAGATCTTTTGGTAGTGAGCGATACTTTTTTGCCAGCCTTTTGAACTGGACTTCAAAATCAGGCGTGAGGTTAACTTGAAACTTCATCTAAAAACTGTTTAACGGATTTCTTGGGAAGTTTTCCGCTCTGCATTAATTTGACCTGCTTCAAGCTACTTTCAAGTTCCTTTACAACAGATTTATCGGTGTCCACTACTTTTACATAATCCAACGTCTTTACAAAGTTGATGAAAGTCTTGAATTTATTTTCTGGTATGGCAAGTGTCACGTTCTTCATGTAGCAAAGATAATAAAATCGACTGCTTTTATAATTTGAATTATCCTCAGTTTGTGCATTTTTGTCCAACGAAAACCAGATGAACCCATTTTTCCCGACTACAAAGAAAGAGTCTTTCTCAAGCTGGAAGTTTCGGACTTTAATGAATTGGTATCCAATGTATTTTGGAACAGGCGGAAAAATCCTTTTTTGGTCCTCTGATTCGTCTGAGCTACATGTGCGATTGCGTTTATCCATTTGGACCTATAACTATGTCGGGACGCTGTTTGGCGGAAGCTTATTTGCTGCTGCTGATCCTTTCTATATGCTCATGCTGTTTCGCGCGTTAGGACCCAACTATGTGGTTTGGGACAAATCGGCAAATATTCGATTTAAGAAGCCCGGCAGATCGACACTCTACGCAAGATACCTGATCACTGAAGGCGATTTTGCAGAAATAAGACAAACTGTATTGACAGCAGGGGAGTTGACCAAGAACTTTTTGATTCAGTGGGTGGATAAAGACAATGTAGTGCATGCTGAAATAGTTCGAGAGTGTTACATTGCCGACAAACAGTTTTATCAAACCAAGAAAGGCGACTCGCAACGTGCGAAGCTGACATTTAAACGAAGTGAAAAATGATTAAAGTTGGGGAGGTTTTGGTTTCGGACGACATCCGTGATGTGGAATTTGTATGTCATCTGGAAAAATGCAAGGGGGCTTGTTGTGTGGAGGGCGATTTAGGGGCACCCTTAGAAGAAGACGAGTTGCCCATCATGAAAGAAATTCAAGAGAAGGTAAAGCCTTACTTAACCCCCGAAGGGCTAAAGTCAATTGAAGAGCAAGGTGCTTACATATTAGACGAAGATGGCGATTATTCAACGCCAACGATAGGAGGGAAGGAGTGTGCTTATGCGCACTACAACGACTTGGGAATTTTAAAGTGTGGCATTGAACAGGCTTATTTGGATGGGAAGATTGAGTATAGAAAGCCGATCTCTTGCCATTTGTACCCAATCCGAATCACCAAAAACAAAAAAGGTTTTGAAGCCGTGAATTATCATAAGTGGAGCATTTGCTCGGCTGCTTGTTCGTACGGAAAATCTTTACAAGTTCCGCTTTATAAGTTTTTGAAAGATCCACTCATCCGTAAATATGGAGAGGGTTGGTATGAGGAGTTGGTTGACAAAATTGAAAAATAAGATCTAATGAATGGAATAATGACAATTAATCGGAATATGAAGAAAAAGATACTTTTGCTTTTTATTTTGTCTGTATTAGTAATAAGTGCTCATGCTCAATGGGTGGAAAGAAATGATGGCATGTATGGCGGGAGCATAAGTGCACTATTACCAAGTGGATCGAATTTGTTCGCAGGGACAAATAATGGTTTATTCCTTTCAACCAACAATGGTGCAAGTTGGACTACCAGTAGTACAGGTTTGCCACCAAACCCGTCTGTTAAAACTCTCGTGGCCAGTGGCACCAGCCTGTTCGCAGGAATTATTGGCAATGGAGTTTTTCGTTCGATCAATAATGGTGCTAGTTGGATCGCTGTCAATACAGGTCTGCCGGCCGATAAATGGGTTTATTCTCTTGCCGTGAGTGGGAGTAAATTGTTCGCAATCCTAGAAGGTAAAGGAGTTTTTGTGTCTGCTGATAACGGTACAAGTTGGCAGGCAGCAAACACCGGGTTGCCAGCAAATGCTCGTGTTCTATCTTTGAAAGCAAGTGGTTCCAGTCTTTTTGCGGGAACTGCTGCTGACGGTATCTTTAGGTCTGCAGATGGTGGCGTGAGTTGGACGTCTATAAGTATCCCGAGTTTACCTTTATTCACTCGTATCGAAACTTTTGAGGTCATTGGCACCAACCTTTTCGCGGGTACAAGTCAAGGAGTTTACTTATCTACTAACAATGGTACGAGTTGGGTAGCTGTAAATGATGGCTTAACTGTTAACAATGGTTTGACTAGCGAAGAGATACAATCACTAGTAGCAAGCGGTGTTAATCTGTTTGCAGGGTCTTATAATGGAATTTTTGTTTCTTCTAACAATGGGGCAAATTGGACACGTGTCAGTACTGGTACACCAGTAAATCGGTTGGTAAAATGCCTCGCGGTGAAAGATTCTAATCTGTTCGCAGGCACCGATGGGGGTGGGATTTTCCTTTCCACCAATAATGGCTTAAGTTGGACGGCTGTGAATACAAACTTAACCGCTACTAGTGTTTTTTCTTTCGCAATTAGCGGGAGCAATATGTTCGTGGGGACTGCTGGCAACGGTGTTTTTCTTTCTACCGACAACGGAGCGAGCTGGTCGCAAGCTGCCAATGGTTTGCCCAACGAGAGTCTGATTTGGTCGCTGGCATCTATTGACGTCAATGTATTTGCTGCAACTGGGGACGGTGTTTACTTATCTGCCAACAATGGTATCAGTTGGGCAGCTGTCAACGCTGGCTTACCCATTTTTAACCGCGGAGTTGCTCCCCTTTTGGCGAGCGGGGGCAACCTTTTCGCAGGTCTTTGGGGTGGAGAAATTTTTTTGTCTGCCGACAATGGCACTAGTTGGACTACGGTATACAATGGTTCGTGGACAAATGGCATAGCCTCTCTTGAGGCTATTGGCAATAATCTTTACGCAAGCACTTTTGGGGGAACGTCTGCTGATGGCGGTGTTTTCTTGTCTACAAACAATGGTTCAAATTGGGCATCCATTAGCAACGGGTTACCTCCACAATCTAGCATTTTATCAATTGCGGGAAATGGCACCAGTTTGTTTGCAGGTACGAATACATCGGGTGTTTATTTATCTATCAACAATGGCGCAAGTTGGACGGCTGTAAACTCGGGTTTACCGGCAAATGCAGTTGTTAAATCGCTGCTAGTTAGCGGCAGCAACTTGTTTGCTGGTACAGGGCAAGGTGTTTATCTCTCTACCAACAATGGCACAAATTGGTCGGAAATGAATTCAGGGCTCAATAATCCCGCTATTGGTTCACTTTTGATACGGGGCAGCGACTTGTTTGCCGGGACGGGTAACGGGATTTGGTCTCGTCCGTTGGCAGATTTTTCAAGAAAAGATCAATCCATATCATTTGGAGAATTGGAGGATAAGATATTTGGTGACGCTGCTTTTATATTGAGTGCTACCCCTAATTCTAATTTGCCTATAAGCTATACAAGCAGCAATACATCAGTTGCAACAATCAGCGGAAACACGTTGACGATTGTAGGCGCAGGTTCATCAACTATCACAGCAAATCAGGTGGGAAATTCCGAATTTAATCCTGCGGCTAGTGTACAACGGATGCTCACCGTTCTACCCAAAGATCAGACTATCGCCTTTTCAGCTCCATCAGACCGAACGGTAGGGGATGCTGCTTTTGTACCAACAGCCACGGCTTCATCGAGCCTGCCTGTAAGTTTTGAGTCACTTACCCAAAATAAAATAACGCTATCAGGAAATCTTGTATCGATTGCCGCGCCTGGTATAGCAACTATTCGCGCCAGGCAAAATGGCAATGCTAATTTCAATGCCGCACCCAGTGTAGATCGCAGTTTTTGTATTCGGCCAGCAATGCCAACAATTACGGCTAGTGGTGCCAATACTGGTTCACCCACACTTACCAGCAGCGCAGGTACTGGAAATCAATGGTTCTTCAACGGAAATCCGATTTCCGGAGCAATTAACACTACCCTTGTGGTTACGCAGGAAGGCGTTTATTCCCTGCGGGTAACCATTGAAGGCTGTACAAGCCAACTGTCAAATGAACAAACTGTTCTTATTACCGGAGACATAGCCTCGGGCGATGATCAGACGACAGCATATCCCAATCCATCACAAGACCGAGTATATGTATCTTTGGGCGGGTTTGCAAAAACGGTTGAAGTACAGCTAAAGCTAACAGACTTAAACGGAAAAGTACTTTACCAGAAAGAGAGTCGGGGCAAGGAATTAGTAGAGATAAGTATAGCTGGGTTTCCAAGCGGTTCGTACCTGATCAATGCAGAACAAGGAGGTACAAATCAGCAGGTTAAGATCGTGAAAAAGTAATGGAGCTGAAAACAAAAAAACCTTCCCAATTTCTTGAGAAGGTTTTTATTTTTTTAATTTGAAATACTACTCAGCCACTACATCTACTGTAACACTGTGCTTCACTTCTTTGTGCAAATCAATATTCGCGATATAGGTACCTAATTGCTTAGGCTGCTCCTTAAAGCTGATTTTTTTGCGATCCACATCAAAGCCTTTGGCTTTTAATGCATCAGAAACCTGAACGGCTGTAACAGCTCCGAAAATCTTTCCGGATTCGCCCGCCTTTGTTCCAATCTCTAGTGTCATTTCACCAATCTTGGCGGCCAATGCTTCTGCATCTTGCTTTAGTTTCGCTGCTTTGTGTGCCGCCTGGCGAATGTTCTCAGCTACCATTCTCTTGTTAGAGTCGTTAGCGATCAATGCCACGCCATTTGGAATCAGGTAATTGCGGCCGTAGCCTGGCTTTACCTTTACCGTATCATTCTTGTAACCTAGTCCTGTTACGTCTTGCTTCAAAATTATTTCCATGGTTGTACAGGTTAAAGGTTATTTCATGTGTTAACTATTTTTTCTTTAGGGCACATGGAATAGCCTGATTTGTGATGTCGTTTTATATAAAATTAGTAAGGGCTATTTCATCTGGTCAGCCAAGTACGGAAGAATCGCCACGTGACGAGCCCTCTTTACAGCTTGCGCTACTCGGTTCTGATACTTCCAGCTGTTGCCAGTTAATCTGCGAGGAAGGATCTTGCCTTGTTCATTGATAAACTTCAACAAGAAATCAGGATCCTTATAGTCGATGTATTTGATGCCGTTCTTCTTGAAGCGGCAATACTTGGGCTTTACTTCTGCCCGTTTTACGGATTCGTTTACTAGTGTCATGCGTTGGCCGCCTCCTTGCGCGGTGCTTGTTTTTTCGTTCTATTGAATTCTCCTTTGCGCCTGCGTTCGTTGTAAACGATCGAGTGTTTGTCCAATACGATCGTTAAAAATCGCATTACTGATTCATCTCTTCTATACTCTGTCTCCAGTGTATTGATGAGTGTGTTGTCTGTTGTCGCGAATTCGATGAGATTGTAGAAACCGGTAGACTTCTTTTGAATGGCATAGGCCATCTTTTTAAGTCCCCACTTTTCCACGTTGATAACGTTGGCTTTTGCCTTCGTCAACAACTTCACGAATTTCTCGACAGTATCCTTTGCCTGGTCCTCAGACAAAACGGGATTTAAAATGAATACCGTCTCGTAGTTTTTCATGGGTTTAACAATTGTTTTAAAATGAGGCGTAAAGGTATTGAAAAATACCCAATTGGCAACTGCCCATCGAAGAATATGTACAGGGCTAAAAAGCTACTATTTTCCTGTCCAGAACAGGCAAAAATGAGGTTTTTTGAGCTGATTTAAGCCAAACTGACTTAGCTATTGTTCATTCAACCCCCAATCGTAGTCCAGGTATTCGACCTTAGCGTCAGGCTTGATTTTGATTAGAGAGTGGGCATTGATAAAGCTCCTTACGGACCCTCCGTTCTTGCTAAAATCGCCACCATACCATTTGAACAGCATACTCAATTGAGGCTTGTCAGCCGACATCTTGTTGCGGAATGGATCAGCCAGGAAAGCTGTTGCTTGTTTAGCCATCTGCTCGTCCATTCGCTTGGCATCATAGGCTTCGTTTAACAAAATAGGGCAGGACTTGCTGGCGCAGACCAATGCCATGTGAACGCGAGGGTCATCAAACTTTTTACGAAGGCGACCATGTTCAATATTGTCAAGATCCATTTTATCGTTGCCAATCTTAAAAAAGCGAACTCTCCATGGTGTATTAACAAACGGAATTTGAATGCCTGTTCCGATATCTTTGATGCTCTTCAACGGATAGTACTTTGTAATCAACTTAATGGTAAATGCATTGTAGGCGTTGATCCAAAAAACCATCTGCTCATTTTTATTCCAGGTTTTTTCATCGGGCGGTGTACTGCTCAGGATGGCAAGGTATTTATTAAGTTCAACGGAATCTTTGATGAATGCCTTGTAGTTGACCTTCCCATCGGCTGTTACATTCTTTTTCAACAAGCGATCGAAGATTTCGTGTGAAGGTGGTTTGCTTTGAGCTTCGCTCAGTGCTGGGGCTACGATCAGTAGCCAGAAAACGAAATGACCAAGCTTCTTCATGTTTATTGAATTCGTTTAGTCTATTTACGTAGCAATTAAGAATTTGGATTTTCTATTTCACCGTAAAAGAGTTCTTTCCCATCTGATAGCCCTCGGAATAGATTTCTACTTGGTAAGTGCCATCCGGATATTCTGAACCTTTCTCGTAATAGAAAATCAATTTTTGTTTTGTGTTGTCAAACAAGATTTCTTGGGCAGCTGTATAAAATTCTTCTTTTCCATTGAGGATAAATGTTCCTGACCCTTTGGCTACATCAAAAATGACCTGACTATTTTCATCGATTATTCGGATGAGAATCTTCTTGCCTTCAATGGGTGCTACCTTATTATCGGCCAATGTAAATTCTACTTTTATTTTTTCGAGTTGCCGGTTTCGAAAAGGGGATTCTTTTTCCTTTCCCTTCGAGCTTACCGCCTTGATCGCAATATTTTCTGCGCGCAACTGAGAGGCAATAGCAACTTTGCTGGCCAGTTCCTTCTTATTCTTTTCCAATGCCGTAATGGAATCGCTTAACTTATTCTGTTTGGTTTTTAGATTTCTGTTTTCGCTAAAGAGTTCTTTGTTAACGGTTTTTAGTTTCTCAATTTCTACATCTTTCAAATTCAACAGCTCCTGATAACCATCCAGCCTGTCTTCTAGCTCTTTAACGGCTTTTGCACTTCGTTGGGTAGTTCTTCTCAGCTCTCTTTGTATTTCTGCTTTTGCCTTTTCCAGGTCGGCAATGTTTCCGCCCAATTTCTGGATCTCCACTATTTTCTGATCGAGTTCATTTTTAACGTCATTTAGGCGTTGCATGGTACCTGCCAGATCGGTCTCTGTGGTGACCAACTGTTCTTTCACCTCAGCTTTCTCTTGGTAGTCGAGGTAAATCTTCACACTTTGAATAACGATTACTACAAGAAGTAGCAAAACAATAATTAGATACTTATTTGATTTTTTTGGTTGCTGGGGTTGACTCTTTTCCATAGCTATTTCAATAGATCATTTCACTCCTCAAAAATAGTCTTTAAATAGGACTTTGCTTACCAGGCGCAGGTGTAGTGCTGCTTATTCAAGGATGAATCGAAGAATAATAAGCCAAAGCGGAAGAGATTCATGCTGCCATAAACAAGTTCATGGCCTCTGATTTCCTTCCATGCTTTCGCCATTTCTTTCGATTGATAAATGTCGTCAACTACAACGATCGCATCAGAAGTCATTCTTTCCACTAAAAGGTTGAAATACTTTATCGTTGGTTCGTACCGATGGTTGGCATCCATTAGCACGAAGTCGAGCTTCCGATTGGCCTCCACAAATTCGGGTAACGTTTCATCGATATTCCCCTCGACCAGAACAATATTTTTCGCCTCAGAGGATTCAAAGTTGGTGAGTGCAATGTTGACCATGGATGCATTTCCTTCAAATGTATAGATCGTTGCGGCTACGCACTTTGATAAGTACATTGTGGTAACGCCCATTGATGTTCCTAATTCAACAATTTGCCTGGCTTTGATGTGGTTTGCCAAACGATAGAGTAACCGAGCCATTTTAGGAGCAGCGAGGCTGGTGGTTGCCACCTCTGCGATTGTTCGCTCTGCTGATTTGAAATAGTTGGAAGGTGCGCCCAGATCGTGAACAATGATTTCTGATTGGTCCTGTACAAGTTTCGTACGAATCAGTTCAATGGCATCGAAAGTACCGTCCGCTTTTTGCTCTTTGATGATGGAAGTATAAAGATCGAAAAAGTAGGGGGAGTGAATGGAATGCTCATCGACTGCGTTCAGCCAATAATTCAGGTACGAAGTAAGTTGAAAGAAAGTCAGCGGCTATACGTTTTTCGTTCGCGTTAATTCAAGCGCAAGGGGGCTACCATAACAAACGCAGGTACATTTACTTGAAAAAAAGCACCGTCTACCACACGTTCCATTTGATAAGTGCCTACCATTTTACCTATTCCGGATTTCAAATTGCAACCAGAAACGTATTGATGCGTCTCGCCAGGCTCTAGCACAGGTTGCAGCCCAACTACGCCTTCGCCTTCCACTTCACGCATTGTGAAGCCAGCATCGTGAATATGCCAATGCCTTCTTTTTAACTGGATGGTAAAATCGCTTTGATTCTCAATAGTGATTTTATAGGTGAACACGTAGTGGTATTGGCTGGGACTTGAATACGAGGGTTGGTACTCGGTCTCGACAACTACCTTGATGCCACGTGTTATTTCTGTTACCATGCTGATCAAAAGTATGACTTTTTTCTTTTATACGGTAGCACCACTACTGGAAAATAATGAGCGAAAAAAAGTAACGGTTTAGGCAAATCTTTTCCTGAAATGCCCCGAAAAACTGTTTGTTAATCTATTTTTACGCTATTATGAATGTAAAAATGGCGTCTTCCTGGAAAGAAAAGCTGAACCAGGAATTTGATAAGCCCTACTTTGTTGAACTGGCCGGTTTTGTCAAAGCTGAGTATGCAACTCGAACCATCTATCCTTTAGCAAAAGATATCTTTAGTGCATTTGAATGCTGTTCGTTTGAATCTACCCGTGTTGTAATCCTTGGCCAAGATCCTTACCATGGCGCGGGGCAAGCCAATGGTCTCTGTTTTTCTGTAAATGATGGAATCAAATCACCTCCTTCGCTGGTGAATATTTTTAAAGAGGTAAAAGCTGATTTGCAAATCCCTATTCCGTCATCCGGAAATTTGATGAGATGGGCGCAGCAGGGCGTGCTGTTGCTTAATGCCACATTAACGGTTCGTGATTCATCACCGGGCTCGCATCAAAATAAAGGTTGGGAGGTTTTTACGGATGCCGTAGTTCAGATGGTTTCGGAAAAAAAGAAAAATGTTGTTTTCTTGCTGTGGGGCGCCTATGCGCAAAAGAAAGGTGAGATTATTGATCGGACGAAACACTGCGTGTTAACGGCTCCCCATCCTTCTCCTTTTTCAGCCAATAGAGGTTTCTTGGGCTGCAAGCATTTCAGTATGGCAAATGCCTACCTTAAACAAAAAGGGTTTTCACCGATTAACTGGTGAAAACCCCTTTTTAGAAAACTTTTTTGTTTATCATCTAATCAGCTTGAAGAATCGGCTCCATCGAATCTTGTCGATAAAGGTACCATACTTATCAAGTGATAACCAGATAAAAAACCCTTTCCCCACGATGTGATCTTCAGGTACGAAGCCCCAATATCTTGAGTCCAGCGAATTGTCACGATTATCGCCCATCATGAAATAATAGTTTTGGCTGAAGGTGTATTCAGTTATTTCTTTTCCTTCAATTTTTAGTTTTCCATTTTCAATTACCACATCCTTCTGATTCTCATAGGCTTTTATAGTAAACCCATAGATAGAAAGCGTAGAGTCATTGATGAGTATTTTCATCCCTTCTTTGGGAAGTGTGAGTGGTCCATAGTTACTTCCTGTCCAAGAAGCGGTGTAGGTAGAAAAGGGAAATCTTTCTGATTCGCCACCACCAGTCTCCATTTCTGCAGAAAGCACATAGGGGAGACTTTTTACTTTGGCCAGTGTAGCCTCTGTTAAATACATGGAATAGTAGACATGGGTTGGGTTATCATTGTCTGCACGCCCGTGCAATTCAAAGTCATCGCCATCAAGCCCAAGGGCTTCAATATTACGCTGATTGATTTCATCTTTAGCGATTACCTGATACCGGAAGCGCATCTCGGGTGCATTCTCGGCTTGCTTGCCATTAATAAAGAGTTGCTTATTTTTTATTTCCAACACGTCTCCCCCAATGGCCACACATCGTTTGATATAGTTTGTTTTTAAATCTACGGGATAATCGATCCAAGTAGATTTGTCATAAATGCCGTAGTTGTTTTCTTCGATACGTGGCACATTAAAGACAACCACATCATTATTCTTTACTGACGTTATCCCGGGCAAGCGGAATGTAGGTAGTTGAATCCACGGGAGGTAGGATGGTATATCAGTGAACCAGATCTTTTGGTGGGTTAATGGAAGTTGCAGAGGCGTACGCGGTGTGCGTGTACCATAGTGAAACTTGCTAACAAAAAGAAAATCACCGACCAGCAAAGAATTTTCCATCGAAGGAGTAGGAATCGTATAGGCCTCCATAATTAGCCAGCGAATAAGCGTGGCGGCAACCACTGCAAACAAGACAGCATCCCACCATTCTCGCAAAGCCGATTTTTTAACCTTGCCTTCTGGTTGACTCTTGTCAACACTTTTCTTCCAAAACTTCCAATTCATAGTTATGTGTCTAAATAAAATCTGGCAAAGAAAGGGATTTTTAGCGTAGCAATAGAGCTACACCTTCAAAAAATCGTCCATTGAATACACGCCTTCTCGATTGACCATCCACTCTGCAACCAATACCGCGCCTTGGGCAAAGCCTTCGCGCGAATGAGCCGTATGGGTAATCTCAATCTCGTCTACACTCGATTGATACTTTACCGTATGCGTTCCTGGAGCAGGATCAATCCGATGAGATCGGATAACGAGGGAAGATGGGTCTTGGGTTTCAGTTGATTGCCATTCTTTGATGAGCGGTTGTTCCAGGATTATTCTTTCTGCCAACGTAATTGCTGTGCCACTAGGGGCATCCTTTTTTTGGGTGTGGTGTGTTTCGTCAATGCTAACCTTGTAGTCCGCATAGGGTCTCATCATATTGGCCAGATAGCTGGTCAGCCTAAAGAAGAGATTGACGCCCAAGCTATAATTAGCCGCATAAAAAAAGCCCGCCTTTTTCTCAAGACATAGATCTTCAATTTCACTCTTTTGATCTAGCCATCCTGTGGTGCCACACACGACAGGTATTTTGTGATCAAAGCAATACAAAATGTTTTTTACAGCGGATTCAGGCTGTGTAAATTCTATGGCCACATCCGCTTTTAAGTTGAACCTGGTGAGTTCTTCATAAGTGTCTACCTTGCCAATGATTTCATGGCCACGCCCCATAGCGATGGCTTCAATGGCTCTGCCCATTTTACCATAACCAATTAACAGAATCCTCATTATTAAAATCTCAGTTTAATTGCTATGCCCGTGCTGGTGCCAGTGTAATAGCTATTTTCCATGTGTGGCTCTATTCTCACCTTCAACCTAGGGTTGAGATCAAATTCTTTTAGGTGAGCATCCACGTGCGCGTCTACCATTTGCAGGATGTAAAAAAATCCTGTGAAGATGAGGAAGTAATCTCGTTCGCGTTGAGCCCGGTTGATTCTATTTCTCAGTTGGGTTTCGGTGAGATTAAGTCCCAAGCTGAGAGTCTTATTCGTTGGACTTGTCTTGCCATCTAGCAAATCAAATAAATCGTTCCTTGCGGTGACGCTAAGTTGGTTAAAAGAATTAACCACGGATATCAATAAGTAGAAGCCGCCATAAACGAGTGGAACTTTCCAATATTTCTTGTTGTAAACTTGCCCCATACCTGGGATAACGGCAGAATAGAGCATTGCCTTTCGGGGATTAAATCGTTGGGAATAGGTATCGATGTCAACGACTTTTTTACGACTTTTTGAAATGAGCGTATCTGTAGGAACATTTTGAATGGAATCTTTTTTTACTTCCTGTGGAAAGGCAATAAAGCAAGCAAACACCAATACCACCGTACCTAAAAAATGCTTCATCTATACTTTTAGAATATCCAAAATTCGGTTCAGGTCTTCTACCGACAAGAACGGAATTCTAATATCGCCCTTTTTTCCGTCACTCTTTACACTAACTTTCGTGCCAAAGTGTGACGACAAGCGTGATTGAAGGTGATTGATTTCTTTGGTCTCTGGAGATGTTCCCGTTTTTCCGCTCCCTTGATGTTGTGGCTTCGTCATTACTTCCCGAGCCAATTCCTCTACTTTTCTTACCGATAAATCTTCTGAAAGCGTCTTTTTGAAAATGTAAAGTTGAGAATCGGTGTTGTCGACATTGATGATCGCCCGCGCATGACCCATCGAAAGTTTATTGTCGCGCAACGCAATTTGAATATCCGGAGGTAGCTTCAGTAGTCGTAGATAATTTGTTACAGTTGATCGATTTTTCCCAACGCGTTCCCCGAGTTCCTCTTGTTTTAAATTGCATTCTGAAATAAGCCGTTGATAGCTCAATGAAATTTCAATCGGGTTTAAATTTTCCCGTTGAATGTTTTCAATCAATGCCATTTCAAGCATTTGCTGATCATCGGCTGAGCGTACGTAGGCTGGTACCGCGGAAAGACCCGCTCTCTTGGAAGCTTGAAAACGTCTTTCGCCAGAGATCAACTGATACTGATGAGGGGCGAGGCGTCTGACGGTGATTGGCTGGATGATGCCATGGACACGAATTGATTCTGCTAATTCGTTTAAAGCATCTTCATCAAAATGCTGGCGTGGTTGAAATGGATTCGTCTCGATCTCTGTCAATGAAATTTCATTGACATGGCCATTTACATGGCCATGGCCTGCATTTGCAGGTTGTGCCACATCGACCTCCAGCCGGTCGTCAGATGGAGTGTCGCTCAACAGGGCGCTTAGCCCACGGCCTAGTGCATTTCTTTTGCTCATTTTGTAAAACCGTTTTTATTTAATATCTCGTGAGCCAAATTAAGGTAGCTAATCGCTCCTTTGCTTTCTGCATCATGGACGATGGCAGGTAGTCCAAAACTAGGCGACTCACTTAGCTTCACATTTCTCGGAATAATGGTATTGAAAGCAATATTCTTGAAGTGTGTCTTTACTTCTTCTACCACTTGATTGCCGAGGGACGTACGGGAATCATAGAGTGTCAGCAAGATGCCTTCAATCTCCAGTTTTGGATTCAGACGCGTTTGTATAATTTTTATGGTATTCAAAAGCTTGCCGAGTCCCTCCAATGCAAAATATTCACATTGCACAGGTATCAAAACGGAGTCTGCGGCAGTTAATGAGTTAATGGTGATTAAACCCAACGAAGGAGAACAGTCGATAATGATGAACTCGTATTGGCTTTTTATTTTCAACAGTGCGTTTCGCATTTTTTCTTCACGGTGTTCAATGTTCACCATTTCCACCTCTGCGCCTACGAGATCTATGTGAGAAGGGAGGACGTCAAGATATTTCAATTCGTTCTTCAAGATCGCATCCTCCGGGCGAATACCGTCAACCATGCATTCATAAATGCTTTTTTTGATTTCTTTGGGGTTCATACCCAAACCGGAAGTCGAGTTAGCTTGTGGGTCTGCGTCTACCAACAATGTTTTGTATTCTAACACAGCGAGACTTGCCGCTAGATTGATGGCTGTGGTTGTCTTTCCGACACCACCTTTTTGATTTGCAATTGCAATGATTTTACCCATGAATTCGATTTGAAAATTTAGCGATTTGAAGATTTGAAGATCGTAACAATCTGATACGTGAGCGAATTATCGAATTTTCAAATCTATGAGACAAAGATAGGATACTGGCATATTCGTGGAACATTCGTGAAACGTTACTTATCCACCGACTATCAACAAGAAATGCACAAAACGGATTTGCTGATTCGATAATTCATTGATTCGTTGATTTTGAGCACCATCGAATCAGCACATCACCGAATTAGCAAATTATTTCTTCTTTTTCTTCTTCGCTTCTGCCGCTTTTCGCGCTTCTTCACTGGCTTTCATGGCTTCTTCCAGCTTGGTCATGAACTTTGACTTTTTGCCTGTTCCTGTTGCAGCCTTTTTCTTGTTTTCTTCCATGATCGCCTTGATCTTGTCTTCGTCAACAAAACGCTTTATAATGGCTTGTTGCGCGAATGTGATCAGGTTGGAAACGAAGTAATAGAAACTCAATCCGGCAGAGAAGGTGTTTAACACGAACACCAAAACTACTGGCATAATATATTGCATTGATTTCATGGGACCAGTGACTGTGCTCATTTGATTGTTCTGCCAGACAGAAACCAAAGTAGATATTGTCATCAATAGAACAAACAAACTGACGTGTGCCCCATAAAATGGAATGGTAAACGGCAAGTTGAGGATCGAATCGTAAGTGGAGAGATCTTCTGCCCAAAGGAACGATTTTTGACGTAAGTCGATCGAGATCGGAAAGAAGTAAAACATCGCGAATAGAATGGGCATTTGCAAGATCAGAGGAATGCAACCACTAAAAGGGTTTACACCCGCCTGCTTGTACAACTTCATGGTATCTTGTTGTGATTGTGCCATGTTGTCTCCATTCTTCTCTTTGATAGCATCCATCTCAGGTTTTAGCAATTTCATTTTTGCCATGCCTAGGTAAGAGGTGTAGGAGAGGGGCAGTAGAACAATTTTCACCATCAATACCAAGAGAATAATAATCAGCCCGTAATTGGTGAGATACTTTTGTAGAAAATGGAAAACAGGAATGATCACGAATCGATTGATCCAACTCATAGGAGGCCAGCCCAGCGACAGATTTTCCTCAAATCCGGTTGTCACCTTTGTGATAACATCGTAATCGTTCGGTCCGAAGTAGTAATAGAAGTTCGCTTTTTTCGTGGCGACATCTTCTGTTGGAATAAACAATTTTACGTTTGCGTTCTTGACAACCGAAGAATCGAGCAGGTTCGTTGACATCTTGAGTTCTCCTCCTGCAAACGAGTTCTCAGCAATGATCGAACTAATAAAAAACTTTTGGCGAATGGAAGCCCATTTTACAGGTGTGGCAAGTGTTTCTTCCTTGGTATCATTGGATTCTCCAAGATTATTGTATTTCCCCTCGGTCAGAAAATACCCAACTGTCGTTTTTGTTCTGCTGTCGTTGATGTCTTTTTCTTGTAACGGAATCGGATCACTCCATTCAAAAGCCATATTTTTTCCGGTGAGGGAAACGCCAGAAGTCTCAACCTTATAGCCCACTTTAAAACCATTCGCTCCTAACCAATAAACATGCTTGATAAACGCATTCTCACCCAGCTTTGCAGAGAGTGTCACCACCGTTGAGTCGCCTCTTTTCGATGATTCTATCTGGTAAAACAGTTTATAAAGATCCACTTGTTTGCCATCGTACTGCGCAAGGAGAGAAAAGGAATTGTTTCCATCGTTGATAAGTAGTAGTGGCTTTTGATGGTAGGTCTTGAAGTTTTTTAGCTCTACGTTTTTGACGTACCCATTGCTTGAAACAGCAACCTTCAAATCAGCATTCTCTAGCGTAGCTGATTCTTCTTTTCCTTCTAGAAAACTGCCGAGGCTTCCGTATGACTGAATTGTAGCGCTATCAATTTTAGGCATTGTCTGCTTAACCGTTTCCCGTTTTTGAACCGCAGCAATTGAATCTGTTTTGACCGTGGCAGGCGGAGTAGGCGTGGGGCTAAAAAAGTAAAAATAGACCATCAACAGTACTGCTATTAATGTCATCCCTATGGCCGAATTCCTATCCATTACTTTAATTTTAAATTCTTAATGTTAAATGATTAATGCTACTTGTTGAATGATGACTGTTTATTGTGGAATGGTGTTAAATGTTGAATCAGAAAAAGCTAATTTCACCTAGTCTCATATCTCATATCTCATATCTCACGTCTCACGTCTCACGTCTGAAGCCTTACGTCTAAAATTCTACTTCCCCTTATACTCCATTGCGGCAGCTACAAATTTGACGAACAGCGGATGAGGACTAAGCACCGTGCTTTTTAACTCAGGATGAAACTGCACCCCCACGAACCATGGATGATCCTTCAACTCGACAATTTCGATCAAACCCGATTCAGGATTAACACCGGTACCCTTCAATCCTGCCTCTTCCATTTGTTCCAGGTACTTATTGTTGAATTCATATCGGTGGCGATGACGTTCCTGGATAAGTGTGTCGCCATAAATATGATGGGCTTTTGATCCTTTTTTGATTTTGCAATCATAGGACCCCAATCGCATGGTGCCACCTTTGTTGGTAATCTTTTTTTGTTCTTCCATCATGTCGATGACAGGATGCTTTGTTTTGGGATTGAGCTCCGTGGTACTTGCATCCAGGTGCAATACATTTCTTGCGAACTCAACGACTGCGCATTGCATCCCAAGGCAGATGCCTAAAAAGGGAATCTTGTGTTCGCGCACGTATTTGATAGCTTCAATTTTTCCTTCCAGTCCACGTTCACCGAAACCGGGAGCAACAAGCACGGCATCCAGTGACCCGATGATAGTTTCTACTGTGTCTTTGTGGATGTCTTCAGATGATATCCACTTGAGGTTCACCTTGCAATCATTTTGAGATCCCGCATGGATGAATGCTTCTGCAATGGATTTGTAGGCATCCGGAAGAGAAACGTATTTGCCTACCAAACCGATCGTCACTTCGTTCAATGGATTTTTTAATTTGCCAAGGAAAATCTTCCACTGCTCCAGATCAGGCTCATGCTTGGTTGTCATCTTCAACTTAGCCAGCACACGCTCATCCAGTTTTTCTTTTTTCATCAAGAGCGGCACATCATAGATTGTGTCGGCATCAATGGCTTCTATGACGGAGTTCAGGTTGACATTGCAAAAAAGCGCCAGTTTTTTGCGGATCTCCATCGACAACGGATGCTCGGTTCTACACACCAGAATATCAGGTTGGATACCGTATGAAAGTAACTCTTTGACAGAGTGTTGTGTAGGCTTGGTCTTTAATTCTTTGGCTGCGCTTAGATAGGGGATGAGCGTTAGGTGGATCACGAGCGCATTATTCGAGCCCAGGTCCCAACGCACCTGACGAACTGCTTCTACAAAGGGCAATGATTCAATATCACCTACAGAGCCACCAATCTCAGTGATAATAAAATCATATTGTCCTGTTTCACCGAGCAAAAACATATTGCGCTTGATTTCATCGGTGATGTGCGGCACTACTTGTACCGTTTTCCCTAAATACTCGCCTTTGCGTTCTTTGGTAATGACATTATTATATATGCGCCCGGTGGTGACGTTATTGGCTTGCGAGGTCCGTACATTTAAAAAACGCTCGTAATGCCCCAAATCTAAATCCGTTTCCGCACCATCGTCTGTCACATAGCACTCGCCATGTTCGTATGGATTCAAAGTCCCTGGATCAATATTAATGTAAGGGTCAAATTTCTGAATAGTTACCGTAAAGCCTCTGGCTTGAAGCAACTTACCGAGTGAAGCAGAGATGATTCCTTTCCCCAGCGAAGAAGTTACACCGCCCGTGACAAAGATATATTTAGTGCCTGAAGACATTCTTCTCTTAAAAATTTCGGGCGCAAAGGTAGGGGATTTGAGAAACTAGTGGAGATAGTTGGAAATTATTTTAAATTCAGACTTTTGTGAGTAAGTTTGTAATTCACAGAAATCAAAAAAATTGGTTACACCCATTTGATTTTCAGTATAGAGATGGAAGTTATGTATTAAATTTAACTATGGATATTACTTCCCTTTTGAATCGGCTGTTGTGCTTGAAAAAAAGATTTATCCTTGTACCCTTTGTCTTTATTGGACTTTTACAGCAAACAACCGAAACTTTTGGGCAAGCAAGCCCACTTCCTAACCCGACTTATCAGTCTCCAGATCAGCGCAGTATAGTTGTTACATTCAATCAAGCTATTACAGGTTCGGCAACAGCTAGCGACTGGAGTGTTACACTTGGGGGAACGCCAGTTGGCATCCAGTCGGTAAGTAGAATTAGTGCTACCACTGTTAGAGTCCTCTTTACACCTTCCACAGTAAACGGGGTTGGGGTAAATTATATTCTACCTGGGCAATTAGTTCAAATAAGTTTTACAAATATTTCTGGGTCTTTGACAACCGTAGTTGGAGGAGCACCTGTTAACGGCACCGGTGGGGCTATTACCGCTGTAAACAACTACATTCCTAGTTGTGCCGATATAGAATTTCTTAATAAGGGTTTTGTCTTGGGTTCGACCAATGACATCTGTGCTCCGGTGAATATGAATTTTTTCCGATGGGTTTATGAAGTAAGTTTGGTGTATAGAAATAGTTCGGCTTACGCAGGCAATGTATTTTTTGGAAGTGTAGCCTGGGGCGATGGTTTTACTACTAACACAAACTCTGCTCCGTCCGATGACAACGGTGTGGCAAACCCGAACTTTTTTTTAGCCTCTGGAACTAAGTTATCAACGCAGCCTGTTGCTTATGCAACCATAAGACCAACTCATACATACCCGGCAACTTACTCATTGCCTGCCCCAGCAAGCTGCGAATTCATAGCTAATCTCACTCCCTTTTTCTCTGGTTTGGGTTCTTGCGGCTCTAAAATAGATCAAACATTATTTCCATCTTATGATACCGATAATAAAAATACTGGTGCATTAAATTTGCCAGAATTTGTTCCTGGTTCAAAACTTGTGTGCTTAGGTAACAATGTAGGCATGATGTTCAATGATGCCACTAATCTAAACTGTAGAGTCGCTGTTGAAGCAAATGCAGCCAATGACTTGACTAGGAATATCCGAATCATTTATGGAAGTCAAAATTATGCAGGTGGTAATATTCCCAATGTTTTTGTTACGCTGCCTGCATCTCTTGGAGGGGCAACTGTTCAAATAACTGATGCTTTTGGAGCTTTAATAGCTCCAAATTATTTTCCTACTTCGGGATCAGCAGATTTTAATGGTGTTATTAATCTTCCTGCCAGTGTTACAGCACCCTCCGGAACTGCTTTTATGGGAACGATTTTTACCACGTCACCGGCTGGTCAGGCCGTTGGGCAAAGGCTATACGTGAAGTTAGAATATTGGAATATCTGTAATCAATACGATGGAATAGCTGTAACAGGAAATCAGGAGTTTGTCGAAAATTTTATTGAAATTATCACCAAACCTTCTACCCCCGTTAGTGTTGACAAGAATTTCTGTCAAACAGAAAACATGAGTACGTCAAGCCCAGTTGGACCAGCTGTTCCTGGAGCTTGTACAACCTGTTTTGAAGTGACCTCCGGCAGTGTTGCAGGAGCTACTCAAATAAAATGGTTTACAACTCTGGCTGATGCTAACGCAGATGCAAGTGCCATTGTGAATGATTATGGAACTAATTCCAGATTCTTGCGGCCGACCGAAACTATTACAAGGGCTTCAGGGGGAACAGGCCCAATTCCGGATGCTGGTCCAGCAGCTGGAGATACCTATTCTGTTTGGGTACGATATACTACATCGGTGAATGCTTGTTTGAGCGACCCAGTTGAGGTAAAGATTGTGAAGCGAGAACAACTAACTACACCCTCTTCAATTACTTCGGGGGCGGGCGCTTCGGGTTTTACGATATGTGCCGGTGTTAATGGTATTGCATTTACGGCTGCACCCGTCACAGGCTCAAATCCGCTAGGAGGCGATTGGAATTATACGTGGTCTCTAACGGGTGCTGGTATTACGATCAATCCAGCCGGACCCACTGGTCAAAATATGACGTTAGATATTGCATCGGTTGCCACCGGTGCAAAGACAGTTAATGCTTTAAGAAAATATACCACGCTCACCACTGATCTAAAAAACTGCGCCTCAACTAATCAAACGTTTCCTTTTACGGCCAACTTTGTCCCGATTCCGGGTACAACATCTGGCGGAACTTCACCAATTTGTTTGGGTAGCAATATTGGTACTATCACTTTGGCTGGGTCTTCTGGAACCCGTGCTTGGCAAGTTTCTACCACAGGAGCGCTAGGACCATTCAGTGATATTGCCCCAGCCCAAACAGGTACAACATTAAGCGTGACGCCTGCTGCTTCGGGCACCTATCATTATAGGGTGAGGGTTTCTAACGGGGTATGCTCAGACGTTTTTTCGACTGTATCGTCTCCCATCTTAGTTAGAGAAACCTTACCTACACCAACTGCCTTCACAACTGGCTTGTTTTCTTTCCCTATATGCTCATTCACCAACGGAGTTACTTTTAATACAACGCCTGCAACTGGGTCGAATCCAATTGGTGGCGCATGGAATTATACTTGGGGAACAACCGGGGGCGGACTAACGATCAATCCTGTTACTACTTCAGCAAATATGACGCTGGACATTGCAGTTGCTGCAAGTGGAGCAAAGTCCGTGACTGCGTTTGCCAGCTACGCCACTGCGCCTGCATGCCCTTCTGCGACCAGAACATTTAATTTTACGGTTGACTTGAGACCTGTGGGGGGTTCCATAACAGGTGGGATGAGTCCTATTTGTCTTGGCAGCAGTACAGGAACAGGTGGAAGTATTATGACGTTAACTGGGTTCACAGGTTCAATTATCCAATGGGAAGTAGATAGTGGTTCTGGTTTTACAGCCATTCCGGCTACGGCAGGTTTAACTACGTTTTCTGAAATTCCTGCCACAGATGGTACCTACACATACAGGGTGCGAGTAAATAATGGTACGTCATGCGCACCGGTTACTTCTGCCATCAGAACCATTATAGTCCGCGAGGCATTGCCTGCTCCAGGCGCCATCACATCTACTTCTACTTTCCCCCTATGTGCGGGTGTTAATGGAGTAGCATTCTCAAGTGCCAGCCCTGCTCCCGGTTCCAATCCATTGGGTGGCGACTGGAATTATACGTGGGGAACTACAGGTGGTGGACTTACTATTAATCCAGCTAACCCGACAACAGCTGCCATGACTTTGGATATCCCTACTGGCATCAGCGGAGCCAAGACGGCAACTATTTTTACAAAATATGACACTAATGATGCGTACGGAAGTGCATGCCCGTCTCCGACAACGTCTGTTGCTTTTAATGTGAACAGAATTACGGCAGTGCTTTCGGCTGCGCCAACGACCATCTGCCCGAGTGCTTCTAGTAATTTGACTTTCACCATAACTGGAGGGGTGGGTCCCTACGAAGTTGTCTATTTCAACGGGACGGGTAACACCACGCTAACTGGTTACGTCAGTGGCACACCTATCACCACAGGATCGCTAGCATCGAACACCACATTTTCGATTGTCTCCGTTAAGGATGCTAACAATTGCTTTAGCGTGTCCAATACGGGAACACCAACCATTACGGTAGGCTCTTTGATGACCGCTGCAACACTCAGTGGAGGTACCACTTCCTGCGTTGGCTCATCAGTTAACCTCACCTTGGTAATAATCGGTGGCGTATCGCCATTCCAAGTAACAATACCGGGCATAAATGCAGGGCTTCCCTTTGCGTATACAAGTGGAAACCCGATTGCTGTTCCTACCACTACCGCTGGCACAACAAACTATACTGCCAGTGGGATATTGGATGCTTGCGGTAACAACTTTCCCATTGCTTCGGTTGTAGGTAATCCGCAGGCCGTAATACTAAACCCGACACCAGTCATTTTTAATCGTGTGGCATCGGTATGCAGTGGTTCTCCATTTTCAATTCCGATCGTAGATGGCGTGCCTGCGGCAAGCACTATCGTCCCTGTTGGAACGACTTACGCATGGGGAGCTCCTGTTATCACCGGGGGAATCACAGGGGGCAGTGCCCAGACGGGTCAGGCAACTGTTGGCCAGACGCTTACAAACCCGACCAATGCCGTACAAACGGCAACTTACACGGTTACACCTACATCTGGTACCTGCGTTGGTGCTACATTTCAAGTGGTTGTAACAGTTAACCCGACACCGGTGATTTTTAACCGCGTGGCAACTGTTTGCAGTGGCGCTGCATTCTCAATTCCAATTGCCAATGGGGTGCCGTTAGCTACTACGATTGTTCCAGCGGGAATCACCTACGATTGGGGAGCACCCGTTGTTACCGGAGGCCTGACTGGGGGAAGTGCACAGACGAGCCAGGCAAGCGTAACCCAGACGCTGACCAACCCTACAAATGTTGCTCAAACGGCAACCTATACTGTTACACCAACTGCCGGACTCTGCACGGGCGCAACATTTCAAGTGACCGTTACGGTTAATCCAACTCCCGCGATATTTGATCGAGTGGCAACGATATGTAGTGGTTCTCCCTTTTCCATTCCAATAGCAAATGGAATTCCAGCGGCCAGCACGATAGTCCCTGCCGGAACGACTTACGCTTGGGGAGCTCCTGTTGTTAGCGGGGGGATCACAGGAGGCAGTGCTCAGGCTGGTCAGGCATCGGTTGGTCAGACGCTAACGAATCCAACCAATTCTGTGCAAACGGCCACCTACACAGTGACACCGACCTCTGGTATTTGCGTTGGACCAACCTTTCAAGTGACGGTTACGGTGAACCCAACACCTGTAATTTTAAACCGTGTGGCTACTGTTTGTAGTGGATCGCCTTTCTCAATTCCAATTGCTAATGGGGTGCCGTTAGCTACTACGATTGTTCCCGCAGGAATCACCTACGATTGGGGAGCGCCAGTTGTTACCGGTGGCGTCACAGGCGGCAGTGCTCAAACTGGACAGACCAGTATAAGTCAAACTTTAGTTAACCCTACGAATACAGCAAGGACTGCTACGTACACAGTTACACCAACTTCAGGAATTTGCACGGGAGCAACTTTTCAAGTGGTTGTTACGGTAAATCCGACCCCTGCTATTTTTGATCGTGTTGCAACGGTATGTAGTGGTTCTCCATTTTCCATTCCGATTGTAAATGGTGTGCCAGCGGCAAGTACGATCGTCCCTGCCGGAACGACTTACGCATGGGGAGCTCCTGTTGTTAGTGGGGGGATTACAGGAGGCAGCGCGCAGGCAGGTCAGGCAACGGTTAGCCAGACACTGACGAATCCAACCAATATCGTGCAAACGGCCACCTACACGGTGACACCTACGTCTGGTACCTGCGTTGGCGCTACGTTTCAAGTAACGGTTACGGTGAATCCCCGGCCTGTCTTGTTTACTTACACGCCCGCGGCCATTTGTAGTGGTGGCACATTTAGTGTTTTGCCAACAGACGGTGTTCCACTTGCAACAACAATTGTTCCCGCGTTGACCACCTATTCTTGGCCAGCGCCTGTAGTTACTGGTGGCATTACTGGTGGCAGCGCACAATCCGCGCAAGCATCGATCAGTCAAACGCTTTCAAATCCAACAGCAGTCAATCAAACGGCAACTTATACCGTCACGCCAACATCTGGTGCATCTGGCTTGTGCGTTGGATCCACCTTTCAAGTGATAGTGACAGTAAATCCTCTTCCAATTGTAACGAGTATAACCCCCTCCGTTTGCTCCGATGCTCCGGGCGGAACACAAGCCGTTCAAAATCTCACCACTAGAAATACAAGTATCAGTGCTGGCGCGGGCGTAACTACAACGGTTACTTGGTGGCTAGATCCAGCTACAACAGCCACACCTATTTTACCGGGTGGCGCTCCGGGACAAGATCAAGCGTATACCGTCAACAATGGAGATGTCTTGTATGCGAGGGTTGTAACCAATGCAACAAGTTGTGTGAGTATTGCTTCGGCTACTTTTACCGTGAAACCCCAGCCATTCAATAACGAGATTCGAGATGGAACAGGAGTTACAATTGCAACAGTACTGACCACAGGCGCGGTTTATAATTTGTGTGCAAGCGGTAGCTCCATTCTTTTTCAAACCAATGGAGCGCTCAACGCAGGTTCTACTTTCAGTTGGAATGTTCCGCCTACTTCCTATGCCAACGAATTTAACCTGATAACTGCTTCTGCGAATATCATTGTGTTCACGTTTCCTAACGTTACACAGGGAAATCCATTGTCTTTGTATAGTACTACGGGAATTCCGCTTACTGTTACCGAAACGCTGAATGGTTGTGCAGGCAATCCGATTCAAATTTTTGTTAAAATTTTGGCCACGCCTCCAGCGGATGTGATAACAGGCCCCACGTCAGTTTGTAGTGGAGGAACGGCTATATACTCTGTGCCTTTCACAGGGGGATCGACATATAGTTGGGTCCTACCAAACTTAGCAACGATAACTAGTCTGCCGGCTACGTCAAATACGATCACGGTTCAAATGAGCACATTCAGCGGAAACGTAACCGTTCAGAGCAGCAATGGAATATGTACCTCAACGGCTGCTGCTCCTTTATTTGTAAACATTGTGCCGAGGCCCTCATTTACAAGAGTTGTTAATCCTGTATGCAGTGGGCAGAATATCAATTCGCAAGTCACATTATCGCCTTCATTCCCCGGTTCCACTTTCAATTGGGAGATACTAAGTATTTCCGGTACACTTTCCGGGGTAAATGTTGGTGATGTAGCAATCGGTGTTTCCGACATAAACCAAACACCAGTCAATGTTTCTGGTGTTCCGGCATCTATTAGTTATCGTGTAACACCAATCGGGCCTGCACCTGATTTATGTGCGGGCACACCGGTGACTTTTGCTGTTACAGTCAACCCAGAACCTGTACTTAATCTTAGCAATAAGGTATTGTGCAGCAAGCAAATTGCCCAATACGAAATCAAATTAACTCCGACTAATCTACCAACTGGAACTCTGTTTAGTTGGGGAGCGCCCGTAATGTCGGACTTGTCTTCGCAGGGTACATCAGGAACGTTGATTCCGATGGGTGTAGCAGGAACGATCCACATCAACGATGCTTTCACCAACCTGACGGCATTGCCAATAACAGCCACATATACAATAACCGCAGTAAGTGGAACAGGATGCAACGGCTCCCAGCCGCTAGCGTCAAGGCAGGTTGTTTTCACGATCAATCCAGAGCCGCTTGGAGTTAATTCTAGTCAGCCGATTTGTTCAAATGGAAGCTTCAGCATCAATCCACAGACTAATAACTTGGCTGGTGGGAATAACGTCACGAGTTCATTTACTTGGACGGCCGCATACGGAGCTGTTACTGGGGGTGTTGGATCGGGATCGATTCCCGTTGGAGGAAGTCTCTCTGAAACATTAAGAAATGTTACCTCGGCACCGATTATAGTAGTTTACACCATCTTTCCAACTTCGCAATCTGGTGGTTGTTCGGGATCTCCAGCGCAGTCGTTTACACATAGTGTCACCGTCAATCCAGAACCTGTTGGGGCGGATGTGACCAGAGTGGCTCAATGTTCGGGCGTAGCCTTCAGTGTAAGTGCAGTAAATATTACAAATGGATTAGGTGGCTCCAGCAGTTATACGTGGGCTCGAAATACTTTACCTGCCGGGCTCACTCAAATTTTAGGTGGAACAAGCAGCAATGTCATTGCAGAGACGCTGCAAAATTTGACGAGTGGTCCATTGAGCGCCACTTATGTAGTGACAGCCACCGCTGGCATTTGCGCAGGAAGTACCTATGTTGTTACAGTTCCCATTAATCCAGAGCCGGTTGCGATTAACACAATTCAATCTGCGATTTGTTCGGGCTCGGCATTTGCAGCCATCAATCCTCAAAGCAACAATATCAGTGTTTTTGGTGGTAATAGTGTAACGAGTTCATTTACCTGGAGTGCAGCCTACGGTGGAGTGACCGGAGGAGTTACTCCAGCACCAATAATCCCCGGAGGAACGCTTCCTTCCGAGACATTAGTGAACACAACTGGCGCATTGGTAAATGTTGTTTATACATTGGTACCCACTGCTGTTACAGGAAGTTGTGCGGCCATTTCAACTCCGAATTTTACCATTACAGTTCCGGTGAATCCTGAACCCGTGATGACGAGCCTCAACTCAGAATCGATTTGCAGTGGTTCGGTACCTACGCTCAATTTTACCTCAGATCCTCTAGGTAGTACATTCAACTGGGAGGTAATGAGCAAATCGGCTTCAGTGAGTGGTGCTACCGTTGGAAATACGGGTACGGGTAATTTGAATCAGGCATTGACGAATACATCAGGAGCAATAGGGACAGTCACTTACCGTGTGAGGGGCACAGGCCTTGCACCAAGTCTATGTGTTGGTGCTTATCAAAACGTAGTGATCACGGTAGAGCCACAGCCGATCATCGTAGTTGGTCAGGCAAAGACAATTTGTAGCGGATCAGCGGTGAATTACCATGTGAACTTATTGCCAGCGGGTCTTCCTGCGAACACACGGTTTAGTTGGCCCGATCCAGATGGAGCAGGTCCAGCGACAGCAGGCACGAATGTGAATGAGTCAGCCTTGAATACGATCACCGATGTGTTGACCAACACAACAGGAGCGAACATTACAGTGACCTACAACATCACACCTACGGTGAACAGCGGATTGAATTGTACGACACTTCCTGCGGTGCCGGTTACAATTACAGTGGAACCACAACCAATTATTGTAGCTGGTCAGGCGAAGACGATCTGTAGCGGATCAGCGGTGAACTACCATGTGAACTTATTGCCAGCGGGTCTTCCTGCGAATACGAGATTTAGTTGGCCTGATCCGGATGGAGCAGGTCCAGCGACCGCAGGCACTAATGTTCCCGAGTCTGCTTTGAACACGATCACCGATGTATTGACCAACGTAACAGGATCAAACCTGACGGTGACCTATCAGATCACCCCTACGGTGAACGGAGGGTTGAACTGCTCGACAATCCCTGCGGTACCAGTGACAATTACTGTTCAATCAGAGCCAGTTGGCACTCCAGCGAATCTATTTGCATGCAGCGATGAAGCTTTTAGTTATAACATTCAGGCTACTAGTATTGATGCAGGCGGTAACGGTGTTTTAAGTAAGTTTACCTTTGTCGTTTCTTCATCCGATGAAACAAACGTACCCACTCCGCCTTTATTAGATCGGACGATCGCCACCTCAGCGGGTCTTACAGGAAGTTTCACAAACACCACCAGTGGTATTGTTCTAATCACATACAGAATTACACCTACTAATGCGATAGGCTTGGGGTGTCCCGGGTCGCCTTTTGATGTGGTTTATTCGATACGCCCAGAACCCAAGGGTCCAGCAACAACAACAGAGGGTCGATGTAGCGGTGAAACAAATAATTTCAATTTGCAAACACTGGTGATTGACAATGTTGTTGATGGAAATAGCGTTCCCAGTAAATTTAAGTATACAGTAAGCTCAAGCAACCCCATTGTCACGTTTCCCGGTGCGAATCGAACGACTGCCACGGTCGCAAATATTACCGATACCTATGTCAATAAGTCGAATGTCCCTGTCACGATCACCTACACGGTAACACCCGTTAGCTTGACAGTAGAAGAATGTGAGGGCACTCCATTTGATTTCAAAATTGTTCTTCATCCTGAGCCTGTGGGGTCAAATGTTGTCGATCCAGCGTGTAGCTCGTCATTGAATCACTCTATTCAATCACAAATCACAAACGGGGTGAGTAGCGTGTTTACGTATACTGTTTCATCGTCAGACCCGGTTGGAGTTCCACCTGCACCTAATAGGGTTGTCTCCAGCAATGCACCTATCACTGATAACTACTCAAATCTTACCGGTTCTCCAGTAACAGTGACCTATACGATTACTCCTTTTAGTGCCAGCCCAAATAATTGTCAAGGTTCTCCATTTACGTACGCTGTAAATATTAGCCCCAAACCGCAAGCCGGACCATTTACAGAGCCAGCCGTTTGCTCAAATATTCCGTTTACTTTAGATCCACAGGATGTGGTAAATAATAACACCACCACACCACCGGGTAATAGCGTGATAAGCACTTTTACATGGACGAGATCATTGCTAACAACAGGTTTGGTGGTTAAAACCGCAGGCACGGGTACTGGTACAATTGCTGAAACCATACTGAACAGGACCAGCGGTAACTCAATTTTGAATGCGGTGTACACTGTAACACCAACGGCAGGCTCTTGTGTTGGAAGCCCGTTTGATATTACCGTGCCCATTAATCCAGAGCCAGTGGTTTCAAATTTCCTTAACGATCCAGCATGTAGCGACAAAGCAACAGGAATGGTATTGAATACAAATGGGGTATCCGTTGGTGCTGCCAGTTATAATATCTTAAGCATAACTCCATCGACTGGCCTCGTGCCAGCACCGGGCAACGTTGTAGCTGCCAATGGCGTGGCGGCTAATTATGCGGCTGGAGATGTGTTTACAAATACTGGTGCGGTTCCTTTAACAGTCACCTATAAAGTTGTTCCGGTAAGTTCTGGACCAGGCGGCTGCTCGGGCGAATCGAAAGACGTTGTTGTTACCATCAACCCCGAGCCAGTTATTGAACCTCAGGTTATTCTTCCTATTTGTAAAACGAATGTCAATAATCCACCTAAGACGAATGTTGTACTTGGGGGAGATGGTGTCTCTGTTGCCGCTTTGAACTACAGAATTTCGGTTCCAAAACAGTACAGTATTGATGGGGGTTTTTCATTTGCTCCCGGTGTTCCTGCTGGCTTCACCGATACCGGAAATGTAACAGTGGGCGCGCCCGGAGATCGCAACCTGATCAGAGATGACAAGTACATCAATACATCAGCTACTCAGGTGATCGTTCGATATACAATCGTTGCACAAGGGCCAGCTGCGAGCGGCTCTTGCTTTGGTGATCCTGTTATTTTTGATGTGCCTGTAAATCCTGAACCCATACTCGATCCCGCATTAAGCCCAGCTTCTATTTGTAGTGGGCTTACATCTAACGTTACTTTGAGTGTGGCTCCCGGATCGGTCGGTGCGGCAGCTTTCAATGTAAACGCTATCAGTTTTGGGTCGCTTGTGCGTGGCCCATCAAACTCTGTTACAGGCAACAATCAACCAGCCAGTGCGATCTTTAATGATACCTATGTGAATACCGACCCGAGTGGAAACCCATTGCTCGTTACTTACACGATTGCCCCTGTTTCCGCAGTTGGCTGCATTGGCGCAGAGGGTACCATCACACTTACAATAGATCCTGCACCTAATTTGTCTACTGGCCTAGGTGGAGTCGTCTGTTCAAATAGCGCAAGCGGAATTACATTCAGTACAACAGGAGCTGTTGCGGCTGCTAACTATAACATTACTAATGTTTCAATCGATCTTCCACTGACGCAAACTGCGGGAAATACGGGAGCACGCAATGGAGTGACCAGCACTGAAATTGTAAGCGACCGATTTGAAAATTTAACGAATGGTGTCCTTAACGTTACCTATAGGGTTCAACCTGTAGCTGGTGGGATCGGTTGCAAAGGTCCTGAAGTCGATATTCTATTGCGCGTGGAGCCTAGTGTAACAATGATACCTATTCCGCCTTCAATTATATGCAGCTATTCTACAGCTTCTCCCGTCACGACTAGTATCGCATTAAATTCAAACACCTTGCCTTCCGCAGGGCAAATTACATTCAATGTAAATGCCACCTCACCTGGCAATGTGATTTCTGTGATTCGTGATCGAAACAACTTGCCCGCTACTTCTGCTGTGCCTCCCGTTGTTTTGCCTATAGAAGACCAGTTAGTGAACAATACAAATGCCCCCGTAAAGGTTACCTATGCAATTACACCTGTAGCCGCGGGTGCGGCTGGTGGAGCCGGATGCCGCCAAAGTATTCCGACAATTGTTGAAGTGTCGGTTCAGCCAAAACCCAAGCTTGTCGTTTCTCCATCAACACAAGAGGTTTGTTCAGGGGTTAAATCCACTATGAAACTTACCACACCTACTACTCCAACGGCATCAATTCAATTCATTAAAAGTTTCTCTGCAACAGGAGGTTCGGGTATGACCTTAACCAATGCTGGCACTAATTACACTAGCGGACAGGAGATTGGTGATATTTGGCAAAATACAACCAATACCATTCAAACAGTTACCTATACATTTAGCACGCAAGGTGCTGGCTGCTTTGGAGATGAGGTTACGGTTCTTTTAAAAGTAAAACCTACGCCAACGGCTACTGCTTCTGTGCCTAATTTGGCCATTTGTAGTTTTGGAACAGTTGATATTGATCTTATACCTGATCCTGGCCCAGACCTGAACACGAGCACCATTTTCAATTATGAGGTTTCCGCACCATCCCAGATAACAGGAGCTAGAAGTGGGGTGGGTGACAAAATCTTTCAAATACTGAGGTATGTTTCGCCTACCCCAACGGTTGAAAATAGTGACGTTCCTGTAACCGTCAACTATGTGATAACACCAAAGGCAAATAATTGTACAGGGCCTAGTATCAATGTTCCTGTGGTGGTGAACCCGAAGCCTAACTTGTTACGCATACCTAGTAGAATTGATGTTTGTAATGCGACCTCACCCATTCCTAACTTAAATATAAAATTGGAAAGTAATGTGGTGGGTGCAATTTATAGTTGGACGCTCGATTCACCACCGCCATCGGGAGTTAATGGTGTGGTTGAACAACCAGTAGCAGGACCAGCTAGTGGCATTAATCAAGTACTGACGAATACAACAGGTGTACAAGTGAGTTTGACGTACACAATCAAAGCTTTTGGTCCTGGTGCCACGGCTTGTGAGAGCGATGACAAAATAGTTGTAGTAACCATTGCGCCAGAGATTAGAGCGGAGTTTCGAAATTCAGATGTGCTAATTTGTAGAGGATCTTCAGAGTTTTTGAATGTTGACATCAGCGGACAAGCTCCATTCACAATTGTATATAGTGAAAATGGGGTCAATCAGCCTCCAATAACTGGAGCTGCGAACATTAAAGTGATAAAAGTAACGCCATCAATTACGACAACATATCGCATTGAATCAGTTACGGGTGCTTTCAATAATTGTGCGCCTACTTTTATAGGGAATCCGGTTACGGTCTCCGTTGCACAGTTGCCTGTAGTTTCATTTAATGAGGGCACTGTTCCAGATTTTAACGGAGCAACCACTGTTACGTACACAAACACATCGACACCACTAGATTTCAGTCAGTTTCGTTATGATTGGACGTTCGGTATTGCAGGGGATGCTACCCCGGTTACTCTTGCCCAATCTGCTCCAGGTGGAATTCCTGTGGTGTATTCTTCACCAGGCACCAAGAGAGTTACACTAAGTGCTACAAACAAAGCAGCCGAAACGGCTGGTGTTGATTGTAAAACAAGCGATGTGTTCAGGAATATCACAATTAATGTAGTTCCATTGGTTGCAAGTTTTGAAGTCAATCCGAAAGAGCTGTGTTTTCCGGGAACTATAAAAGTGACGAACGTGAAAACTGGCGCTGGTAATTTTCCTCTAATCTATAAATGGGAAGTATTGTTAGGCAGTAAGACAGTCTTGACGTCTGGTATACGTGATATAGGAGAATTTACTGTAACTACCCCTGGTACTTACTTAATTAGATTTCAGGTGGAAGAACCTGCAACCGGCCAGGTAAAAATAGCGACTCCGATACAAGTGATTGTTTACGATAAACCGTTGGCTACTTTCGACTTGCGCCCAGATATTGTCTACGTTCCCGATACTGAAATGTTGACTTTCAATTTTTCAAACGGTGCCAATCAATATCTGTGGGATTTTGGAGATGGGGGAACGTCTACCGATTTTGAGCCGAAGTACACGTATGCTATAGAAGGCAAGTATGATGTTACACTGATTGCGAGATTTGATCATGGCAATGGCATTGTCTGCTCAGATACGTTAACCAGAACTATCATTGCCAAGCAAGGCGGGCTGGCAAAAATACCCAATTCGTTCACGCCAAACCCTAACGGGCGAAGTAGTACCGGAACCGGTGGAAACGGAACGTTCAATGATGTTTTCCTACCGTTGATAAAGGGAATATCAAATGATTCTGACGCCTACAACCTTCAGATTTACGATCGTTGGGGAAACTTAATATTTGAAAGTACAAGTTCGGTTGTAGGCTGGGATGGCTATAACAAGGATGGCAAGTTGATGCCGGCTGGGGTTTATGTTTATAAATTGACTGTTCGATTCTCAGACTCTCAGCGAACCACAACTGTTGGTGATATAACTATGCTTTATTAAAAATGAATATCTTTGGGAATACAGAGATGAAGAGGATTACACTACCCGTGCTGCTGTTTTTTGTTTTTACTGTTGCCAGTGGACAAGATCCTCAATTCTCTCAGTATTATCAGTCTCCACTATATCTTAATCCAGGATTTACGGGCATCACTAATCAACAACGTGCAACGTTTATTCATCGGGTGCAGTGGCCCAACTTACCACAGTCGTTTGCCACCTTTGCTGCCAGTTATGATATTTGGGTAGATGAAGTTCGAAGTGGTTTTGGTATTATTGCTACTACTGATAAAATGGGTTCTGCAGGTTGGCGAACTTCAACGGTGGCGCTTAATTACAGCTATAAAGTCAAGCTGTCAGAAAAGTTAGTGTTTTCTCCAGGGTTGAGTTTTGGCTACGGAATTAACGGCCTTGATAGAAGCAAGCTACAATTTGGCGATGGTTTGGAGTTCAATGGTGCTTCTCTTGATCCAGCCTTTCAGCGACTAGGAAATACACAATACTTTGATTTTAGCAGTGGCTTTGTTTTGTATAGCAAAGAACTTTTCTTTGGCGCAGCCTTTAGCCATATCAATAATCCGAATCTGTCTATTCTCACTACCGAAACACGTTTACCCATGAAAACTGTTATACATGGTGGTGGACGGATAGCGATAAGAAGAGGTCTAACCAAAGGTGCAAAGCCCGATTATTTGACCCCTTCCTTTATTTATAGATCTCAGGGCTTGGTGTCTCAGATGGATTTGGGACTTAATTACCATATAGATCCTATTTCATTAGGGATCTGGTATCGTGGAAAGCCTTGGGAGACTACGATAGTAAATTCCATTCAGCAAGACGCACTTATTTTTACTCTTGGATTATATCTTAATAACCTAACAATTGGGTACAGCTATGATTTTAGTACGTCCGGTTTATCTACAGCTTCTGGTGGGGCCCATGAGATTTCGGTGGTGTATGAGTTTGAGGCGAAGCCACTGCGCAAGGGAGCTAAGAAAAAAAATCGTATGATTCCGTGCCCAACCTTTAATAGCAAGTCTAACTTTTGGAATTGATTTTTTAGGTTGCTGACTAGTATCCCAGCTTGGTTCTCACCCTTCCTAACACCTCCCGAGCTATTTCTGTTGCTTTTGCTTCACATTGCAAAAGCTTTTTTTCCAACTCGGGCAGATTACTCATGTAGAAATTGAAGGCCTCGCGTTCATTCTTGTACTTTGATACAATCAACTCAAATAATTCTTGTTTAGCGTGCCCGTAGCCAAAGTTTCCTGCGAGGTACTTGGCGCTCAAGGAACTAATTTGCTCCGCGCTTGCCAATAACTTATAAATGGCAAAAACATTGTCGGTATCAGGATTCTTTGGTGCTTCCATTGGTGTGCTGTCCGTGACAATGGACATCACCTGTTTCTTGAGTTCTTTATCCGTCAGAAAAATATCGATTGTATTTCCGTAGGACTTACTCATTTTCTGCCCGTCTGTCCCAGGAACGGTCATGACTTGTTCTTCTATTTTTGCTTCAGGCACAACAAATGTTTCCCCATAGATCGCATTGAACCCGCTGGCGATGTCACGAGCCATTTCTAGATGTTGCTTTTGATCTTTTCCAACAGGCACATAGTGGGCGTTGTAAAGAATGATGTCTGCTGTCATTAATACAGGGTAAGTAAACAAGCCAGCGTTGACATCTGCAAGCCGATCTGATTTATCTTTGAATGAATGCGCATTGCCCAACATCGGAAAAGGAGTAAAGCAGCTCAGGTACCAAGTCAACTCACATACTTCGGGGATCCGGCTCTGGCGATAGAGTAGATTATGTTCGATGTCGAATCCAAATGCCAGCCAGGCAGCAGCGACAGCATTCACATTGTCGATCCGCTGTTGTGCATTTCTGATAGTGGTCAAAGAATGAAGGTCGGCTATAAAAAATAGAGACTCATTCCCTGGCAGTTTTGATAATTTAATGGCGGGAATAATAGCGCCCAGTAAATTGCCAAGGTGAGGCCTGCCGCTACTTTGAATGCCGGTTAATATTCGAGACATAATGCTTTAGTGAATCGGTTTTATTTAATTGTAGATGAGGAATAAGCAAAAAATGAAGTTACCAATTAGCCAGGGTGGCGTTGAAGATATCAATAAATATTTGATCAAATATTTTAGTCTCTAAACTCTCCTGAATTGCGATCAGATTTTGATCGTTAGGAAAATCGGCATAAAAACTAAACGTTTTGTCTTTGAAACTATTTTTTGGATTTTTAGTATCTACATAGTTGGCTTTCACTCCAATGGTCAGTCGGGTAAGAGCGGCCTGCGATGGCTGAGCTGCACTAGTGCCTGCCACCGGAGCGAGTGGAGCAACAGCATATTGAACGAGCGTCCCTTCGATTAGCAATTCACCATTCTCCTCTACTACTTTTAAACTGGAATTGCGTTGATAATAGTCCTTCAACTTGTTGGTAAAATTTTGTCCCAGATTGGCGGGCCCAAGATCTGTATTATTATAAAAAAGATCGACTTGAATCGTTTTTGCAGTGGTCGCAGCCCCAGAAAGCGAATACTTAAACCCGCAGCCGCTCACGGAAACAAGGAGAACCAATAACAAGCAAAATTTTTTTACACTGCCTGGAATCAAATGGTAACTCATTTTTTTAATTTTTGCGTCTATTCCTCTAGCCCGTATTCCTTTATTTTGCGGTAGAGTGTTCTCTCTGAAATTCCCAAATCCCGTGCCGCATATTTTCGTTTATCGTTGTTCTTTCGGAGTGCGCGCATGATGAGTTCTTTTTCCTTCTTTTCAATGGAAAGAGAATCGTCCTCGGTAACGTGAGTGATGTCTTGAACCTCTTCAGGGGTATCCACCTGCTCAACTGCGCGTGGTGCATTAATATTTATGACCGTTTCCTTGCGCCCCGTATTCTCTTCGTGGTGGATACCATCAAACAATGAAGTATTCTCTTTTATGAGTTGAGCGGCTTGGTCTGGGTTTCTGAAACTTTCATGCACTAGCTTCTTTAGATCGTTAACATCTTTTCGCATATCAAACAAGACTTTGTACAATATCTCACGCTCAGAAATATTTTCTGCCCCATACTGCCCATTGTAGAGCGCTGGAAGGGTGGATTCTTTTGGAATATACAAATCTAGTGTAGCCGCATTGATTTCTTTTTGGTCGGGCGATAAAACTGAAATTTGTTCAACCAAATTCTTAAGCTGCCGGATGTTTCCTGGAAATCGGTATTTCAATAGTAGTTCTTTGGCGTCATCTGTTAAGGTGATTGGCTTAACTTTATATTTTTCCGCAAAGTCGGTAGCAAACTTTCTAAACAGTAACTCAATGTCTTTGCCGCGTTCGCGAAGTGGCGGTACATAGATCGGAACACTATTGAGACGGTAGTAAAGATCTTCTCTAAATCGACCTTGTTCAACTTTGTTTAGGAGGTTCACGTTAGTGGCCGCGACTACCCGGACATCAGTTTTCAATACTTTCGATGAACCGACACGAATAAACTCGCCATTCTCAAGTACGCGCAGCAATCGCGCTTGGGTGCCCATCGGCATTTCTCCTATTTCATCAAGGAAAATAGTGCCACCATTGGTTACTTCAAAATATCCTTTTCTTGCCTCGTGTGCACCGGTGAATGAACCTTTCTCATGCCCAAATAATTCCGAATCAATGGTACCCTCTGGTATTGAACCACAATTGATGGCAATAAACTGACCGTGCTTTCTTGGACTTAGTTGGTGGATAATTTTGGAAAATGATTCTTTTCCAGACCCACTTTCGCCAGTGATAAGAACGGTCATATCAGTAGGCGCCACTTGCATCGCCACACGCACGGCATGGTTCAAAAGATTGGCGTTGCCTATTATGCCGAACCTGTTTTTTAAGTTTAAGGTATCCGATTCTGTTGCCGTCATTTTTTTAAGGTTCGGGTATTTACACTTGTTTACCAATTAATGTTCCACCGGTACAACTTTCTATCAATACATGGACGTATTCGCCCTTCGCTTTATTTGCACTTGGGAAAACAACAACTTTGTTAGCAGAGTTGCGGCCCTGAAGATGATCAGCGGATTTCTTAGAGGTTCCTTCAATAAGGACCTTTTGGATTTTTCCAATATCCAGTAGATTTCTGCTGAGCGAGAGGCGACTTTGCATTTTTATAATTTCATCTAGTCTTCTCTTCTTTACCTCAAGTGGTACGTCATCCTTGAACTTTTTGGCTGCTAGGGTTCCGGGTCTCTCTGAATAATGGAACATATAGGAATAATCGTAACCCACCAATTCCATGAGCGATAGTGTATCTCGATGCTCATCCTCATTTTCGGAACAAAAGCCAGTGATCATATCAGAAGAAAGGCCACAGTCTTTTCCGAGTATTTCCCTGATTTTTGCGACACGTTGTAGATACCATTCTCGGGTGTAGCCCCGATTCATCATTTCCAATATTCGACTATTACCACTTTGTGCAGGCAAATGAATATAGTCGCAAATGTTCTCGTACTTTGCGATCGTATACAACACTTCGTCTGTGATATCTTTAGGATGAGACGTAGAGAAACGAACCCGTAAATCAGGATTTATTTTGGCAACTAGTTCTAAAAGATTGGCAAAATTGACAATAGAGTCAACTTCCTTTTTCTCTAAACGTGCTTTATTATTTTCTATTTCGCTCCATTTGTAAGAATCTACATTTTGTCCAAGCAAGGTGACTTCTCTGAAGCCACGATTGAAAAGATCAGTAGCTTCCTCTACGATAGACTGTGGATCGCGACTTCTTTCACGACCTCGCGTGAAGGGTACCACACAAAAGGAACACATATTATCACATCCTCTCATGATGGAGATAAATGCACTGACTCCATTCGAGTTCAATCTTACTGGGCTTATATCTGCATAAGTCTCTTCGCGTGATAAGAATGTGTTAACAGCCTTGTCTCCTTCATCTACCTGGCCAATTAACTGTGGAAGATCTCTGTACGCATCCGGACCGGCAACGAGGTCAACAATTTTTTCCTCTTCTAGCAGTTTTGTCTTTAATCGTTCGGCCATACAGCCGAGCACTCCAACTACCAGTTCCGGCTTTTTCTTTTTGAGGCCATTGATGTGGGTGAGCCGATGACGAACCGTCTGCTCTGCTTTCTCGCGGATTGAGCAAGTGTTCAGAAATACGAGATCTGCTTGGTTGATGTCTGATGTTGTATCAAACCCTTCTTTTTGCAAAATTGAAGCAACTATCTCACTGTCGGAAAAATTCATTTGACAGCCATAACTTTCTATATATAGCTTCCTTGATTTTCCGGTATTCTGGTCAAGCGACACTCTTATGGTTTCAGGGAGTTCAGTATCTGTTGGAGATAGGAAATCGATATTTTCAATCAATTTGTTCATTTGTTGATTTCTTTCGTCACAAATTTAGCACTAATTAGAGTAATCGTGACATCTTGTCAGTAGGATTTTGTGGTCTTAATAGATTCTTTTAATCTTGAGGTAGCTTAGTTTGAAGAGATATGGCAATTGTTAAGTCGGTTAGAGGATTTACTCCCCAATTTGGAGCGAACTGCTTTTTGGCAGACAACGCTGTAGTAGTTGGGGAAGTGGTAATGGGAGACGAATGCACGGTTTGGTTCAACGCGGTGGTGCGAGGCGATGTCCATTCAATTACCATTGGAAATCGATCCAATATTCAAGACGGTGCAGTCATTCATTGCACTTATCAGAAAGCAAAGACGATCATTGGCAATAATGTTTCGATTGCGCACAACGCGGTGGTACATGGTTGCACGATCGAGGACAACGTTTTGGTTGGCATGGGGGCGATTGTGATGGACGATGCGATCATCGGATCGGGTTCTGTAATAGCAGCTGGCGCGATTGTTCTTCCCGGAACGAGAGTAGAGCCGGGCAGCGTTTTCGCGGGCATCCCTGCAAAGAGAATCAAAGAGGTAGGTGAGGAGATGAAAATGGTGATTGAACGCACGGCCAAAAACTATCCGATGTATGCAGAATGGTACAAAGATGAAAACCAAAAATAGCGCAAAATGAATGAAGGATTTGATCCCGTTGTAATTGCGGAGTTTCAGTCGAAACTTGACAGAGCAGGAAAGAAATTTGTGCCTGTCGATGAACATAACAATTCGGAAGAATTTTTTCACTTTCGTTTTCTCGGCCATTATCAAAGTAAAAGAGTCATTTATGATGCCGTGTTGACCACGCTTCGCTTAGAGCATGAAAGTGAGTTGTATGAATTGGCGGAAAGTATCACAGCCGAGCGTTTTCCCAAGTGGAATAGAGATGAGTCTTTGACAGAGACAACTACTCCTGAAGAGGCCACCCTCCAGGAGGAGGTCGGTCTGCATATGGCGGAGGTGATTTTAGGCTTGCAAGAGGAGGGGGCGATTAAAGTAAAAGAGTATCTCGACATAGATGAAGACGGTGATTTTGGAGTAAGCCTCGATGTCGGGCTTCAGGTCGAGCGAATTTCTGCGTCAGTCATCGAGAAATTTATCGATCAGTTTACAACAGATAAACTGGTGCTTGACGAGACTCTTTATTCCTTTCAATTGGACGAAGAAGATTAGGCCTTGGTGGCGAATGTTTTTGTTTTGCACTGTACCCTTTCTGTTTATATTTGCAGCCTTAAAACCAAATTCAAGCTAAAATGAAAAATGTTCCCATCGCGCTGAGCGGTATTTCACTTGTTGCAGTAGCGATCTTATTCTATTTGCACTTTTCTTCTTCACCTACGAGTTCACAACCGACCTCTGTGGCGGTTGGAGATTTGAAAGTAGCCTACATCAATTCAGATTCTGTTCTTAAGCATTATGATTACTACAAAGAAGTTAGAGTTCGTTTTGAAGCCAAAGGAAAGAAATTAGACCAAGACCTTCAAAACAGAGCTCAGTCGCTGCAAAGCGAAATTGGTGCCTACCAGCGCAATATCAGTACAATGACAATTGGCCAGGCAAAAGCGGTGGAAGAGGATCTTGGAAAAAAGCAACAAAATTTTCGCCTTTATCAGCAGAGTATAGAACAAGACTTGGCAAATGAGCAGGCAAAAGTAAATGCTGAATTGTATGGTAACATCACTACATTCCTGAGAAAATATGGCGCTGAAAAAGGATTGCAAGCAGTTCTAAAATTTGACACCTCTAGTGATCTTTTATACGGAAGTGCAGGTATCGACATCACCGAGGATGTGGTGAAAGGACTGAACGAGGCATTCCAATTGAGTCAAACTGTTAAAAAAGATTCGGTTGATGCGAAGAAATAACTTGCTCTTTTTTGCTTTAAAGCCAGTGATCAAAAATGATCTCTGGCTTTTTTGTTTTTGGCAATTAATGGTAATTTTAGACCTGTGTATATAAGAGCTCTTCGCCTTTTGAATGTAAAGCCAGAAGAACAGACGAAAGTTGTTCTTATGCTTTCAATGGGTTTTTTCATAGGCATTTTCGTAGCTACTTATCAGGTTACAGCAGAATCGCTTTTTTTAAATAAGTTAAGTTCTCATCTCAATGAGGCGTTTTTAATTTCAGGTGGCCTGGGCATTGCGATCACTGTAACCTTCTCTTTTTTTCAAAATCGAGTTCGGTTTTCTGCATTGGTTTTTTTTAGCTTCGTCCTGATTTTTATTTGCACCTCTGCGCTCAATTATTTTTACCATTTCGGAACAGAAAATCTCCAAAATCAGATTCTCTTTTTGATGTATTGTCTAGTGGGGCCATTAACGGCTCTGCTGCTTTTGTGTTATTGGGGTTTATTTGCCCGCCTCTTCGATTTTAAACAATCGAAACGGATTATCGGATGGATAGATACGGGTCAGTTGTTAGCGATCATTCTTACCAACTTTTTAATTCCCGTGTCAGCCAGGTTTTTTCCAAACACCTCAGATTATTTGATCGTTTGCGATATCAGCATTATTGGAGCCATTGTTTGTTTGGCAATTGTTGCCATTCAATTTGGATTGGCTAAGAAAGAGTCAAAAATCACAAGTGAGGCGAGGCGCGAAACCGGGTTTACAAAGATTTTTAAAGATAAGTACGTTGTTCTGCTTAGCTTCTTTCTCATCACCTCTGTCGTTACACTGAATTTTAATCAGTTCATATTTCAGAATTTATTGAATGAGCAATATCCCAATCAGCGTGATCTTACAAACTTCTTGGCTTATTTTAATGGAGCCATCTACCTACTAAGTTTTGCAATGCAGTCGTTTTTTAATGATAGAATTATTACCACTTATGGCTTGCGACTTTCGCTGTTTATTCTTCCGATAGTTACTGGTTTCTTTGCTGTGGTTTCATTTTTCGCTGCTCTTTTTTTCGGTTTCGATATTGCAAGTCAACCAGATACGTTTATCTATTTCTTTTTGTTCATCGCACTCAGCCGACTATTCAATAGTATGTTGAGAGATTCCCTCGAAAACCCCGTGTATAAATTGATGTTTGTTCCGCTCGACAACCGCACAAGGTTTGGTATTCAAGTTAAAGTGGAAGGAGTCATAAGTGAATCCGGACGGATGGTTGCTGGTCTTTTTATATTCGGGTTGTCAATGATCCCCTTTTTCCAACTGGTGTGGATTCCGGTGATCATTGCAGTGCTTTGCTTGTGTTATGTGTTGATTATTCAACGGCTGTATGGTGGCTATAAGGCGAAGATCAGATCCAAATTGGAGAACATCGATCACAGCCAGGAAAAGCTAGATGTTGGATTTGTGAAAGTAATGAACAGACTTGAAAGGCAGTTGGTAGATAGTAAATCGACAAAGGCAGTATTTTCCTTTCGCCTTTTAGAAAAATTGAATCCTGCACAGGTAGGCGTCTGGATCAATGGATTGATGAAGAATGAAGTGGATAGTGTTCGTGATTATGCGCAGCGAAGAATGAATGAAGTAAAAGGCCTTTCTGTGTCAGATCAGTATGTTATCCGCGTAGATAAAGACATATCTGGCAGTGATGAAAAAAAGCTATTGAACAAAATTGATTTACAGGCCATTCTGGCACACGGAGGGGATATCAGTAAACAACGAATCCAGAAACTAGCGAGGTCGGAGCAACCGGATGATAGACAGTATGCCGCTGAGCTTTTGCTCCATTCATCGGCAGAGGAGAATGTTTCGTTTTTAATAGATCTTTTATCGGATGCTGAACCAAAAGTTAGAAAAACAGCTATTGCCACGAGTGTTAAGATCAATAATCCGGAAATAATTATGTCGTTGATCGGGAATCTGGCTAGCCCAATCTACAGCAACCAGGCAATGAGTTCTCTGGTGTTGATTGGTGGCAAGGCGTTACCCTACCTCGAGATTGCGTTTTATCAATCAGGTCAAAGTACTCAAACGGTTTTGCGTATCGTTCAGGTGATTGGTCGGATTGGTGGTCCGCGCGCGAAGGATTTATTATGGGGAAAAATAGATTTTCCCGATAAAGTTGTGGTATCACAAGTTCTATTGTCTCTTGGCGAAAGCGGATTTAAAGCCGGGATTTCTCAAATTACACGAATCAAATATGCAATCGAGAATGACGTAGCAGACATCGCCTGGAATTTGAATGCCATGGAGACAATCGGAAACGGATTGCAAACCTCGCGAATCTGGAAAGCACTGGAAGAGGAAGATAGAAATGATATTGATCATATCTATATGCTGCTCGCGATGTTGTACGATACGCGTTCTATTCAGTTGGTAAAAGAGAATATTGAGAGCGGCACTTCAGAAGGAACGAGTTATGCGCTGGAACTATTGGATGTTTTCCTTTCCGAGCAGCTCAAGTTAAAGATAGTTCCAGTGTTAGATGAGCTTTCAAATAATGAAAAGATAAATCGCCTGGAGATGTTCTATCCCAAGCTAAAATTGGATAGTAAGTTGACATTAAAGTTTTTATTAAATCGCGATTTTACCCAAACAAACCGGTGGACAAGAGCGTGTGCTATCGAGCAAATTGGCATTCAAAAAATGGCTGATTTTAAACTTGACCTCATCGCGCAGTTGTTTAACCCAGATCGATTGATTCGAGAGATGAGTGGGTGGGCACTTTATGAGATCAACCCCGAAGCTTATGAGATCAACACTAGACGATTAGGGGCCGATGGAAAACGATGGCTGGACAGATCGGTCATACCTGATGCTCGACTGAAACTCAGACTTTTTGAGAAGATCGTCTTTTTTCAATCATTGGCCATTTTTGAGGGCGTCTCGGGCTTGGCGCTATCGTTCGTGTCAGATATTTCAAAAGAGCTTCGGTTAGCTAAAGACGAGTTCATGTCTATTGACGAAAAGACGAACAATGATTTCTTCATCGTTTACACTGGCACCGTGCAGTATTACGAGAAGGGTGTTTATGAAATGGACTATACCAGCGGCCAATTCATTGGAGAGATTATTGCCCCGGTTGGATTTGCCAACACCAATATCATCATCGCTAAGAACGACACCATCCTTTTGAAAGTAAACAAAGACGAGTTTTACGAACTAATGGCCGATAACATTAGTTTGACAGGTCAGATATTGGAATATATTTAATTTTCTCGTATATTTTGACGATTTTTTAAGGGTCTGCGAGTTATTCGCAATTTTTTAGACTGTTAATATACATAAAACCATAAACTATCATCTTGAAAAATTTTTACTTGATTTGATTTAGATGGTGAACTATCCGCTGCAAGTAGGCGAATCAGAGAACGAAGAATTAACTCCGTCTCTGTTTAACGAAAAGTTCGATCCTAATCCCTTTCCGGGATTGCGACCGTTTTCGTTAGATGAGTGCCATCTCTTTTTTGGCAGAGAAGGACACGCTGACGAAATTCTCGAAAAACTAGCCCATAACAGAGTTGTTACTGTTCTTGGTTATTCCGGAAGCGGAAAGTCTAGTCTAATGTATTGCGGACTTATCCCAATGCTGTACGGGGGATTCATGACGCAGAACAGTCCGCTCTGGAAAGTTGTCATCTCAAGACCTGGAAGTGCTCCAATAGAAAATCTAACCGATTCAATTATTGCTGTATTGGCAGCTGATGGCAGGTTAGATGAATCTGATATTCAAATTCATAAGGCGGTTATCAGCTCAGTGCTGAGGAGTGGTTCAAATGGGCTGGTTGAGGTTTGTAATTATATTCGCACGGAGTTAAATGAAAATGTTTTCTTTCTGATTGATCAATTTGAAGAGCTTTTTAAATACAGGGAATCAAAAACCGAAAATGCTCATAATGAGTCGATTGAATATGTAAATCTAATTTTGAATACAGTCGCCCAGTCCCACTCTTCAGCATACGTTGCGCTGAGTATGCGATCCGACTTCATAGGAAATTGTGCTGAGTTTCGAGGTTTGACTGAACTCGTAAATAGCAGTAATTACCTCGTGCCCCAGATGACACGCGAGCAAAAACGATTGGTGATAGAGGGACCTGTGGCAGTTGGAGGCGGTCGAATATCAAAACGTCTGGTGAAGCGGCTTTTAAGTGACATTGGTGACGACCAAGATCAACTTCCTATTCTTCAACATGCGTTGATGCGGACATGGAACTATTGGTTAGCATACCGCGAGCCGGGTGAACCAATGGACTTGCGTCATTATAACGCCATCGGGCAAGTTTCGCGGGCCCTTTCCCTGCATGCGAATGAAGCATACGATGAATTGTCTACTAATGAACGGATTATAGCTGAAACACTTTTTAAGGCAATTACTGAAAAATCGAAAGAGACACAAGGTACCAGAAGACCATCAAAGATCGGTTTGATTGCCGAACTCGCAGAAGTATCAGAAGGAGAAGTAATCACTGTTGTTGACAAATTTCGGCAGTCGGGAAGATCTTTCCTTATGCCTAGTGATCAGGTTGAACTTACCTCGGATTCTGTAATTGAACTCTCGCATGAGAGTTTGATGCGTATTTGGAATCGGCTTTCAGGCTGGGTAAATGAGGAAAACGAATCCGCACGCATGTATAAGCGGGTGTCGGAAGCCGCTGCCATGTACCAGATAGGCAAAACCAGCCTTTGGAGACCCCCTGATCTTCAGCTAGCACTGAACTGGCAAAAGAAGCAGAACCCCTCACGTGCCTGGGCACAGCGGTATGACATCGCCTTCGAGCGAGCGATCGTGTTTTTGGACACCAGCCGAATTACCTTTGAGGCCGAACTGAAGAATCAGGAAATGCTGCAACGAAGAATGTTGCGCAGAGCCAGGATTGTAAATATTGTATTAGGTATAGCATTACTGTTTTCTATTGGATTGTTCTTTTACGGTTTGATGAATAAGATTCAAGCACAAAAAGAGAAAGAGACTGCTCAACAACAAACAAGGAAAGCAAATTCAGCACTTGCGGAGGCAAAGATTCAACGGGCGCTTGCAGAGGCCAAGACACGAGAAGTAACAACGGCCGAGGAGAGACTAAAGTCAAAAAACGTAGAGTTAGAAAAAGCGCTGGTTGAGACCAGGTTGTCCAAAGAATTTGCTCAACAACAAGCAATCAGGGCTCAGATCTCAGAAAAAGCAGCAATCGCTTCAGGAGAAAAGGCGATAGCTGCAAATTTGGAGGCACAGGTTCAGAAACAAAACGCGTTAAAACAATATGAGCGAGCCAATGGTCTATACTATTTGACTGTTGCTCAATCGCTAGAAGCGAAATCGGAAGGTATTGATGACAAAGAATTGGCGGGTTTGACAGCCATGCAAGGTTACTTATTTCACACAGAATATAATGGGCCAAAGTACGATCCCTACGTTTTTAGAGGTCTCTACTATGCGTTAACAAAACTGGCCGGGAAAAACTACAATGCGGCAAAAGTTCCGGGCGGATTGAAAAATAAAATGTTTGCGCTTGCGGTTTCACAAAAAACCGATAAATTTTTTACCACGGGAAATGACGGCAGAATCATGCGTGGCAGTTTCGTTGATCTAAAAACAGATGCGCCATTCGCTTCAAATATCGGATATGCCAATAGGGTATTGGCACTTAGCAAGGATGAAAAATATTTGGTTAATGGAAGTGATTCGAGCAATGTTGAAATTTTTGACTTAGAGTTTCCGGATCGGGCACCAAAGAAGGTAAAAGGGCATCGTGCTTCAATTCTGGATATCAAATTTTTGCCGGATAATTCCGGTTTCATTTCTATTTCGGCCGATCGCACCATGCGACTAACAAACCAAGTGACAGGCCAAAGCAGGAATGTTTTGAATTTACCAATTGACCTGAAATCCATCGATATTAGCCCAGATGGAAAATGGATTATTGGTGGCTCCACCTCGGGGGTTTTACTGCTAATAAATACTTCAGATTATACATTCAAAGAACTGCTCAAGGAGTCATCTAACCGTATTTTATCTGTTGCCTTTAATCCAGCAAGACCAAATCTTATTGCTTTGGGCTCTGAGGTGCTTGGGGAGGCCAAAACAATCAATAAGGGAAGGGTAAATATTATTGACCTGAACACTCAAAAGGTAAAAGAGCTATCAGGGCACAAAGCTGGCGTAATTGACGTTGAGTTTAGTCCTGATGGCAAACTGCTAGCTAGTGCCGGGCTAGATCGAAGGTTACAAATGTGGGTGGTGGATCATGAAGAGGATCTTCCGATTGTTATGGACAACAACAACGGCAGCGTGTGGCACGTGGCCTTTGCGAACGATTCTAATTTCTTAGTTGCCTCTTGTAATGAGGGGGAGATCAGGGTGTACCCAACCGATACTCGTATGTTGGCCAATAAGGTTTGCCCTCGCCTAACGCGAAATATGACAAAAGAAGAGTGGCGGATTTATGTTGGATCAGACATTAAGTACCAGACTACATGTAGAAGCTTGCTAATCAAAGATTTTTGATGTTTCGATTAGTCAGACGATTTGCTTGGTTTCTTTTGCTGATGGGGCAATTTGCCTTTACAGCTTTCTCACAAGATACGTGCGAGCTGACGTTGAATCTGGCGACAACAGAGTTTGAGGCCGGTCGATTTTATAGCTTGCCTGCCCTATTGAAATCATGTTTAGAAGCAGGGTTCACGCCAGAACAACGCTTTAGAGCATACTACTTACTGGCTCAATCTTATTTAGTACTGGACGATCCTATTGCAGCGGAGAATAGTTATTTGAGGCTTTTGCGCGAAAATCCAGAGTTCGTTCCGAATGAAAAAAGTGATCCGATCGACTTGGTGTATCTGAGTAGAAAATTTACAACGCGGCCAAAGTTTACTCCACATGCCCGTATAGGTGCAAATCTTTCCATTCCACGGGTGATTTATAATGTCAATACTTTTTCGTCCGATGGCGTATCAATTGATAGGTCTCCAGAAGTTGGGTTTCCTCAAATGGGTTTGGGTGTCGATTGGAACCTTAACGATAATTGGAGTATTGGCGCGGAAATAAACTATGCTACAAAATTGCATTCAGAGACCGCTTTGAATATTGCGAAAGACGATAAGCTAACAATCACAGATCGAAGCACTTGGTTTGATTTTCCAATCCTTGTCAAATATTCCGATGACTCTGGAAAGTGGAGACCATTCGCATATGCTGGATTTGCTATGAATCTGCTACTTACGAACAGTGCATCACTTGCCTTTATCAATAATTCTAGAATTTCTGAAGGTGCCGATGAGGATCTAGCTTTCAAGAGATTTTCCTTAAACCGCTCAATTGTAGTTGGGGGTGGAATAAAATATAAAATTGGAAAGAACTATATCTTTGCCGATGCGCGCTATATGATTGGCCTTTCTAATCTCACAATTCCACAAAAAAATTTCTATAAACCAGATGGTATGACATTGGCAAACACGGTAACACAATACCAGTATGTAAGTGATTTTTTTAGATTGGACAATTTGGCGTTTTCGGTGGGATATATTTATCCTATCTATGATCCGCGAAAAATTAAGAAGTTAGGCGCAAAAGGCTTTTTCCGAAGATTATTTCATCAAAAAGGGGAAAAGAAATGAGGGTAAAAGTTATTTTTTTAGTTTATGTTTTTACTACCTTTTTGATTTCGTGCGACTCTCAAAAATCCTTTGAAACGCCCGATGAAAATTACTTTGTTAAGTATTTTGGGAATGAAGGAAATCAACAGGGGGTCGATTTTGCAGTGAATGATGATGGAACGGTTTTTATATTGGGCAACTCCAGAGAACCTTCTTCCAATCAACAAATCTACGTGGCGAGAGTTGGAATAAATGGAAGAATAGTCTGGGAGAAGACATTCGGCCTTTCATTAGAAGAGGAGGCGAAGGATATTGAGATTTCTTTTGATAAGAGCAGTTTAATCGTTTTGGGGAACTCGGAAAAATCAGAAGGAGAACGCGATATTTTTTTGATCCGGCTAACACTCGATGGTGTAGCTATCGACAGCACCAGGCAGGGTTTGAAACTTCCAAATGGACAGGAAGCGGATGACAATGCGTATTCAGTTACGCAAATTAGTCAGGGTCTTTTCAATCCTGCAGGATTTATCGTGGCAGGAGCTACTACAGGGTTAAATTTTGCGACAATAGCAACAGATAAAACCGATCCCATGCATTTGCGATTCAACAATAGTTTGGTGAGAATTAGCAGTCCTACTTGGTCTGATAGATCAACTTTTACTACCGGGGGTTTCGTGGGGGAAGAGGTTGCTGTGAAAGTGATTCAACAGGGTAGTAACGAGTATTATGTTTTTGGCTATTCGAATAATGATGCAGGAGCCCCCGCAGGTAATGTTGGGGATTTTAATTTTTTAAGGTACGGAAGAACCGACCAAGGCGATGGATTTGGATCCCCACGGAACACAGGGAATTTGAATTTTGATGAGAAGTTGAATTCCGTGTCGATTTCTTCTGCTCAGTTAGGGTTAGGGTTTATGTTAAGTGGCATTTCTCAAACTAGTTCGGATGGGAAATCTTATTTTGTCAAGCTTGGTTCCCCATTATCATGGACTGATTCTGATGTTACCTTTAGAATGGAATTACCTATAGAAAAGGCTGCAATGCAGCGATCTGTTAATTGTTCGTCTTTAACGAATGGGTACTTTGTTGCTTCTGACAAGGCAGGTGCAAATGGAACTGATATTTACTTGGTAAAGTTGAATAACTCTGGTACCGAATTGTTTTGGCGAGAGTTTGGTGGTTTTGGAGATGATTTTGTGGGGGCGGTTACTGAGTTGCCAAATGGCCGGATACTTATTATCGGCACCATGACCCTTGGTGGGGTTGAAGGGCAAACGAAAATCGCATTGCTAAAACTGAATCCGGAAGGCAGGTTAGCTCCTTAGATTGGAGCATATTTCCACTGATTTCGCATTTGAATTGAATCCAAAGATGGTGTGGAAAATAGTAGCATAAGCATCGGTGTTTTTTCGTTGTAAATGGTTACTTTTGAGGTTAAAAATGCATAAATCTGCTGTTTAACAACCCTCGATGATCTTGTTTTTGAGAGCTAATTTTTTGATTGTTGTTGCGTTCTTAGCTCTTTTGTTTGGCGTTAATCTTCCCACATTTTCTCAAACCACCGTAACTGCTTCTGCACCGGTCACTTTATGTGTCGGATCTACGCAGACGTTGAGCCCGATTGTCGTGTCAGAGACTTTAGCAGTTGATTTCTCGAGCCCTCAGCTAAATGCCTCATTCATATTAACTGCTCCGGCCAATTTTGAATTTGTTTCTATTGGCTCTGTGTCCTATTCTGGAGGAGATATAGTTTCGGCAAGCATTCAATCTGTAACTTCTTCTGCACTTACCATTCTTGTAACGATTTCTGGAACTGGCGCCATCGATGAATTTGCGATACACAATCTCCAGGTTAAGGCAATATCGCCTGCTTCATCAGGCGATATCTTAAGGACTACCTCAAACCCTGGATTGTTTTCTGTTTTGGGTGACGCAAGTCCCAGTGATTCTTTTTCGTATGGATCTGTAACTAGTTTTCCGATTCCGGGTTTACCGACCGCTGTGAGTCCGTCTGCGATTTGTGCGATCACCGGTACGAATCCAACGCTGAGTGCGAGTGGCGCGGGTGGCGCGGTTTTCAATTGGTATGA